>Ga0123352_10004256_pt1 | contig 21032 bp, 20 predicted proteins | sample TergutLab28metaG_FD_89700 | JGI IMG/M metagenome (GOLD analysis project Ga0123352, IMG submission 89700) | Labiotermes labralis P1 segment gut microbial communities from Petit-Saut dam, French Guiana - Lab288 P1 | ecosystem: Host-associated > Arthropoda: Insects > Digestive system > Gut ...
AAAATGTAAATGTAAGGCAGTAAGCTGGATAACAAAAATCGAATGGTCTCTGGGCTGGATATGCTGGAGACCATTTTTTTTGACAAGAAGGATATGCAAGTGTAAAATTATATATAGTTACCTAATGAAATTTCTTCCGTTGTGGGTGTGGCGTAGAACGGGATGATTCAAAGTAATGCCAGCGGTGTTCCGCATTTGCAAAGAACAAGGGTTGATCCACAAGTAGCTGTGCATTTAGCGCAATGGCTATCTCCTAAGTTTGCAGTTCTTGTTACGCAGTGGGTTATGGATTGGTTAAATGGAAATATATCTAAAGGGAATACTACGCTTTACCATTTACAGCGTTACTTTGAAGATAAGTCTAATGTTCCATATGGATACTTATATATGTTAAATAAAACATATATAATGCTTATTGGACCGCTCGAACAATTAGGGTATCAAGTAAGCGATAAGCAAATTTCAAATATTTCATTTAGATTAATATTTTGCAAATGTTTAAGAAATTTTAGACATGATGTTAATAACTTTTCATAGTACCCACATAAATATGGGGATGGGAGTATTGTAAATGCAAGAGCATATCCAAATGAACTTTTATCAAAATATCAATAATTTCCAGAAAAAGATTGGCTAAAAAATATTTTGTTAAGAGAACTAAGGATGCTTTGTCATATTTACAACAGATAATGAACCTTCCAAATTTATGTGCGGTAATGGAGTACATTAATGAGCCATTATCTGAAAACAACAAGAACCTGTTAAAAGCTATAGAAAACAAATAATGCGATGTAAACAGACAAGGATAACCCTAGCCTGTTTTTGGCAGTATAAATAATTTTCTGTAAAATCAAATTTTCCATGATAATGACATATAAAGTGTATCATGATAGCGAAGTCAGAGGAAGGAGGAAGATTTTTTGGGGTGATTTTCCCGAAAAATACTCTCCTATCTTGACTTCGGGTGCAGTCAAAAAAATAGATATGTGGCTTTAGATTCGACCCTCGAAGGCTATAGACTGTTAATGCCGAGTCGATCTGTCAATAAATCACCGAAACAAATGTCACGAAATGGCGCGTTCCAAAAGCAGGGAGCAAAAGAAAAACCAGTTGCGTACACGTAACTGGCAAGACAGGGCGATAACGCCCTGTGATTATCAACAAAGAAGAGGATTAGAAGTCAGAATCGGCAATATCGCGCTTACTCTTTAGATAACGCATTCTAGCAGTATGGCGAGCATCATCATCTTCAGCATTGATGATTTGCAAATAAGCTTCACGAAGTTCCATACTTTGCTATTTTTTCAAGAAAGCGAATAAAACAGTATCAAAATCATGTTGGAACTCCAAGCCATAATCAGAAGTATCGAATTTCTTCATGACATCAATGGCTTGCCGAAGAAGGAGTTCGGGAATTTTAACATTTTCATCATGACTGGCCTCCAATGAGTTCTTGCTCGACAACAGATTTACCCATGTGGTCATCAAGGATAGATTTGCGGTTTTGCGCACCATAGATGAGAGATTCTGTGTAGGCTTTGTTTATAAGGCGTGGAATGCCGCCTGAAAACTTGAATACTTCATCAATAGCAGCTTCGGTAAACATTTCTCTATCGGCACCGGAAAAGGTGAGATGGAAGATATATATTCATTAGTTTTGGAGCGGTCAAGTCTGATAACAACGCAAAAGATATCAATTCTTTGGCGGATAGCGGCGTAAGATTGAAGTTTAAGTTTATTCCAAAGTTCAGATTGCCCGCTGAGAATCAAGGCCATAGGGTTTTCAGGATCCATTTTGAAGTTAAGAAGGAATCTGATTTCTTCCAACATTTCTTTGCTCAAAAGATGAGCCTCATCAACGATTGTAACAGGAAAAGTACCGTTTAAACCCTTCATTATTTCCTCTATTCCGCCGATCTGAGGCGGCACAAATAATTAATGAAAGGGGAGCAAACTGCAATCAAATATGGTAAGATAATTATTGAAACAGCGGTAAACAGCAAAGCACGTGGAGGTAAGTGGCGTAAGCCACAACCCGCATTATTATATGTGTAGCAGCCTATCCAAGCACAAATAATTGGGACATAGAGACCGTACACTTATCTTTGAAAAATAAAGTCATAAGTTTTAGCTATAGGCGGCAGTCACTGCCGCTGTTTCTATTTCTAAAGTAAAGGGGTTAATCTTAATGAAGATTGTATACCCCGTATGCTGTGGTGTGGATGTTCACAAAAATATAATTGTGGCAACCATTGCAATTACAGACAAAAGCAATATCACGCAGTACGTTGTGGAGTCCTTTTCTACAATAAACACTGACCTTATCCGCTTTCGCACATGGTTGTTAAGTTATCAGTATTTTAACGTGTGTATGGAATCTACAGGCAAGTACTGAATTCCTGTGTTTAACATTCTTGAAGAAGCAAGCATCAAAGTTTTGCTTACCTACCCCAAATATGTGAGGGCTATCAAAGGCAAGAAAACAGAGCTGATTTTAGAATCCATACATGGCTTCCGCATTGAATCAGACCAATGCTTCAAAATGAAGGAAGCGGGCAGCACACATGGACTATTTGGAGCAAGCAATCTTGCACACAGAGGCAGAAATGTATACTCGTATTCAACCTCATTATCACTTTATAGAGCACATCAGCAACCAACTACCTAGAATTTCTCAATTATCTGCCGTACTTATCATCTCTGAAATCGGTGTTGATATGTCTGTTTTTGAATCAGACATACATCTTTCATTGTGAGCAGAACTTACTCCTGCCCACAATGAAAGTGCTGGCAAAAAAAATCTGTTCGTATTTCAAAGGCTGGACGATTCCTAAAACCGCTTCTTGTTCAATGTGTGCTTGCAGCTATTAAAAGCACTAAAGTTCCTTACTTCGCTATCAAGTATCTAAAAATCAAGAAACGTCGTGAGCATAAAAAGGCTATTATTGCCATTGCTTGCATGATGCTTACTTGCACTTACCACATGATTCAAACAGGCGAAGTCTTTAACCCTTCGGATTATGATAATTTTGATAAACCTGTGACACGCAAAGTTGTGCTTAATGATGAAAATGCTATTGCTTTTCTTGCTACACAGGGTTATGACGTTTCTTCTATTACCAAAATCACTGGGTAATTTCTCTTTCGGCTACATTGGGTAGCTTTTTTGTATGAAAATTTATACCTCGGTGCTTTCACACTTAGACTTCCTTGTGGAGTTGCCGCCGTGCATCATTACGAAAGTACTTAGCCTCGAACCCCAACTGTTTCAACAGGTTTTTGTAAAAAATGCGCGGCGTAAGTTTTGAATCAGAAAGATATAATGAAAGACATTTATCGTCCTGTGTTTCATCCACAAAACGGCGAAGTGTGGTAGTTTTGCCGCAACCGCTATCTCCAACCACAACAGCAAAAGTTGTTTTTTCGCTGTATACTTCAGCCTCTCAATAAGTTCCTCGGAATCATTTCATTTGTAAAGGCTCTTTGAAGGAATAGCCCTTGAGAATGGTGTATTGGTGAAGTTATAAAAGAATTCATACATTGTCCTCACCCCCTGTTTGTAAATCTAAGGATTTATTGATTTGCGAATAACTAATAGCGCGGGTTTGCGGAAGTTTCAGCTTTTCATAAAGTTTTTGTTTTTCGTCCAAAAGGCGAGATGTTTCAGGTTTAATCTCAGCCATAAAATTAGGCAACTTTGGACGTACCCCGGCATAAGCACCGATCTGATAGACAACTCATTTATACGGAAGGGCGTATTCATGCCGCTATCTTCAACGGAAAGAGGACTAATGTCAGCAGTGTCATATGCTATCTCAACCATACGCCCTATATAACCAAGCCCAACCTCATATTTCTTGCCCTTGAAGCGGATATAACCTAGACTTGTCCACTTTTCGTTTTTCTGAGTGCAGAAACGCCTTTGCAACATCTTTCACAGAAGCGAACCTAAGTGGTGTTTTGGCTAATTGATATACCAATCAGGCGTAGAGTTTATGCCTGATTGCTCTCTGTTGTGATAGCACTCCGCTAACCAAACATCAAAAAGACTGTTCATTTCTGAAAGACTTTGTGGCTTTTTAAGTGTAGCTTCTGCCAAAAACGAATCAAGAGTTCGATTGAACCGCTCTATTTTGCCCTTTGCTTCGGGGCTATATGGTGCAGTAAAGATTAACTTAATGTCTAAGATGGCGCAGGCTCTTTCCATCCATTTGTTGTGGAACTGTGTGCCGTTATCGAAATACAGGCGTTTAGGCAATCCATTTTTGCCGATATCCTTACGCAAAGAATTTCTGGTCGAAGTCATGATAGAACTCGCCGTGAATAATGTAACGTATTGCATCGTCAATGAATCCTAAAAAGTACAACTCTTTGGAGTTAATGTACCCACAGTGCTTGATGTCAGCTTGCCACATATCGTTACGTTCAGCCCTTACAAACCGTCTGGCGGTGCCTGATTGTTGATACAGTTTCATTTGTGTTTTTGCATACCCTGCTTCGCGCAGTCTGTCTTGCACAGTTGCGCGTTTAAGAAAACCCTTTGGGGCTTTGCCTTCCACTTCTAATATTTCGATGATTTGCGGAGTGCTTCGTGTTGGAACTTCCCTCCGTAGAAGTATGGCTTCTTTTATCAGTTCTTCGGGTATCTTTTTCCTTGATAGCAATGAATTAGATTGATATTTAAGCCCATCTATGCCCTTTTCGGCATAGAAATCAAGTCAGCGGTCGAGGGTTCTTCTGCTTACCCCTGCCAAACCACAGGCTTCACTTTTTAGAAACCCAATTTTGCCTTTGTCGGCGTTATCTTCTATAGCCAACAATATTGGGCTTATGATTTTGTATCGTTCTAAGGCGACAACCTCGACTGGTTGCAAGCTTTGCTTGCTGCTCGCTGCTCGCCCCTGCCTAGGCATTTTTAACCTTTTCCATACCGTAGTTTCCTTTCTTTGCAGAGAACTTTTGCTACGATATGATTTTACCGCGCCAGCTATTCGCGGCGCGAAGCCGAACAGGTACAAAGTTGTCAAGCGAAAATCCAATTGTTTGAGTTGGCTACCGCCCGCACCATTTCCCTAAACGCGAGTGGCTTGCCAAAACTCACACCATACTTTGCTGTAAGGATTAGAATTACACTTAAAAAGTACGATTTTACCGCTTCCCACCATGCTTTTATTCGCCGTATTGTATCTGGCGGACATGACACTGTTGGGTTTGATGTTGTCGCTATATTTTCAATAACATCCGCACCATATCTCTTGAATGGTACTATACAATCAGGTAGTTTGTGATGGATTTGTTCACATTTTTCGCAGTATAAATGTTGCATTATCAACACATGTCTATTTATATCACTTTCCCCTCGCCACCATACCCACTCTCTTGATGCTCTAACCTTCAGCAGTTCTTGACAGGTTGGACAGTGGATTTCTTCCTTGATTTGGACGTAAAAAATCCGCCCTTTTTCTTCAAGGCGGTAACTATCTTTTATCTTAACTATCATCGCGCCCCTCCACTTCTTGGACGCATTATATCATCGGCTTCTTCGCGCTATTTTTTGGCAGTATCCTCGGCGGTTTGTTAGACATTTCAATTTGGCGGAAACAATGCTATTTTTGTCGTATCTTAGATGCTCGTCCATTTCTGCTTTTAGCATTTGTTCTATTGTTCCTGCGAACAGTTGTTTCAGTTTCTCTTGGATATCTCCTGTGCTTTGACAGTCTGACATCAGCAACTCAACTAATTCCATTTCTTTCTCTGTTAAAATGTTTCTTGATGTTCTCATAAAATTAATTTCTATTTTTCACCATTATAATTATTTATATTTACATGGAAAAATATTCAACCTCCATTTACGGTGTGTTAATTATACTATGTCTGTACTTTCACCAGAGATTAAGTCAAGTTATAATGATAAAAAAATGGCTACATTGTGCCAATATTCATATTGACTTCCATTTTCATCCTTGCAAGCCAAGCAAACTGACGCTCTAGCTTTCCACGTTCCGATACCGCTATCTGTGCATATGATCTTAGGTACTTGTTTTAATCCTGTGTGCTGGATTGTGCCTGTAACACAACAAGGTATTTCATAAAATCAGCTTTTACTCTACCCCACACACTCCGCATTAGCGGCATGTGCATTATTTCTACACATTCGACATTTAGACCCGTACCTTCGCAAGTTTGTCAGCGTTTTGACACACTATTCTCACCATAAACATTTTTTAGACCCCCAGCTTATAGAACACACCATCTACTTCTGGACAGCTTTCGTCAGCAATCATAAAGATTCTGTACGGTGTCTCTCAGCCGACTTTACCGAGCTTCGCATAAAAACAGTTTCCCGTTTATGCACGTCGGAGTATCGGGGAGGGCATTTCAGGGCGTTGCCCCATCATTCCACCCTTCAAGGTATCAGTTCTCCTAATTTCAGAGCTGTCATTATTACTTACAATTCTGCGATTAGTGCCATAACTTTTCACTATGGAACGTGTCACATTGATTTTGTCATACAAGCAAAAAGTATTAAAATCTACAATGATTTCTGGGCTTTGGGTTGATTATAGCCTAAATATCTTTATTTAAGGCGTTAACACAACATTTGCCCATTCTCCGTATGGGAGGATGGATTTACAATTCTCTGTTTGATGCTCCGTTGTTTTTCAGAGTGATGACTTCTGTTTTCTTTTCCATTGCATTCATTTCCTATCTCACTTCCAGTTTTTATTTGCCTTCATCAGCTTTTTTATGATTAAATTGGCATATCTCACATTTTATTGTTTATTATCAAGTTTCGAAACTTAGTGGATTGATTGGATGGTTTGTTTTTCACTTAGAAAAGAATGATGGCTAGTTTTTAAGTTGCCATTAACACTTTTCGCTTTATTGTTATTTCTATTGTGATTAACCATCAGTTTTTCGATAGGATTTTAGTGTAGATACAAATTTGGCACGCCAATACTTTGTATAAATATCATTTTAAGACGTGTTCCCACTATTTCAATGCACCACTTTTTGATCAATTTTTCACCGCTCTGCGTCGTCAAGGTCTCCTATATTGAAAAAAATGACTTGAAAATCGTCACATTTTTATAGTAGAAACACTCCCTCGATTGCATTATTTACACTCACGATTCTCTTCAACACTAAGGACAGGGAGACTTATAAAAAACATCATGATATGTGCATTTTCAAATAAGCGCTGACACTAGTTGTATTCATTATTCTTGTGATAGGTTTAATAGTTTTCTTCGTACATAAATAGCATATGTATTCATCATTTCTAAATACTTCATAATAATTTACCGGGGGAATTTCATCACATTGAAATACGCTGAAAGATGTTAATGGCATATGAAGCCCTTTACCTTCCCACTTTATTCGACTTTCTTTTTTTATCCAAACTTCGTAAAATCGCCATGCCATTGTCGCTTTGTCGGCATTTTTAATGTATAAAACTTCGTCTGCCATAAAAAAACGCTCAGCTATTTTTATGTCAAAAGATTTGTTAATTTCTATGTCTATCCCAACTGGTTCGTCAGAAACAGCACAGGCTACATAATTTTCAGCGTGTGAAATGTTAAAATGAATGGAGGCATCAGAGACAAGGTGGGGTTTTCCATATTTGTTATTATCGAAGTTCAATTGGTTATTTTTGAATCCAGTGATACGGCAAATTTCATTACGTGCTAGAATATCTCCGAGTAAGCAATTTCTTGCATCTTTATAAAAATGAAACTTATTTATCTTTTCTTGTCTATCTTCAGCCACGAACGGAAGTAAAGCATCAAAATCAGACTGTTTGAGTTCGGGATTAATCTCAAGAATGGATACTTCCAGCATACTAAAATAAACCTCCATATCGAAAAGTGCGCCAACTAGCTCTATATCAACTTAGAGGCTACGCAATAATCTAAAAATTGAATCAACAAAATCTTCAATGACATATAAAGTTCATATAACCTTGTTATTATTGAATTTATTGTGCTGGCTACATTGCAATATTTTGGAATGTAGGCGCGCTCCGTAGTATATGTAGTTGACGTTACGTACACCACTCATTTTTAACAAGTACAAGATTTTATAAACTGTGTAGCAAAATCTTGTACTTGAATTATGAGCCGAACATGTACAAGTCAGTAATGTTTTGCATATGTTTGAAGATCATTATATGATGATTTTTTCAAGGTTTAACGATACTGCATATGATTTATTTCTTAGTATGCTACCCTAGCTCCGTCTCTCAGACCATCCTGCCCTGCATCCCTAATTACTAAATCACCAAAATTCAAACCAGATTCTATAATGATTTCTGTTCTTAGGGCATTTCCAAGCTGAACTGGCGTTGCCAGTACCCTTCCATTATCTACAATATACAGCATGCTTTGACCATTTTTAAAAAAAACAGCTGTTCTTGGCACGACTATGCGGTCTTGTGATGAGTACGTAGTAAATCTCACGCTTACATCAAATCCACTTCTAAAAGAGCTGTCTTCCACATCAGGCTTTATTAAAACCGCCACTCTGCGTTCTTCAACGCCCAATACTGATATCCTCGATTCGGCGCTAACTCCTATTGAATAGATAACTCCAGTATAATAAGCAACGTCCGTTCTGTGATTAAACATTAAGTCAACACTATCACCTACCTGAATTGCATTGATATCAGCCGTTGAAACAAATACTTCTATTAGGTCATCTTCTTCAACCATTATTTCTGCAACTGGCAACAATGTGTTTAATACATTAGTAGAGTCTATGTTTAAACGCACTATAATTCCATCAACTGGACTTACAATGGTTCTTTCATCAATCCTTCTTTCCAGATTTGCAATAGTGCGTTCTCCACCTTCAATAAGACTATTATAGTACTGTATCATTGTACTAATATGGTCACTTGCAATGTCATTGTTTATGCCGCTAATTTGTGCTAAAACAGAAGAGCGCAGTGATTCAAAGTACTGGCTCTGATCTATAATCAGAGTTTCATTCCTTATAATTTCAAGTCTTTGTATGTTTTCATAAAAGGCTGCTTCGTTAACTTCAAGTATTCGTATGGCATTTTGAAGTTCCACTCCAGAAATAATTCCAGCATCATATAGTGTCTGTGCCCTTGTTAATTCCTCTTCAGCAGCCTGCACATCGTTACGGCTTTGCTCAATATGAATATACTGCAATCTTAAACTTTCTTCCTTGGCTTGCTGTTGATTCGCTTGGCTTATTAAGGCAATTTGCTCTTGCGCATTAATCGCATTTAATTCCCCTTGCATACTATTCCTATCTGCAATTTGACCTTCTCTTGTGCGCGCCGCCTCCGCACTAAGGTTGTCAATCTGTATAAGATGAATTAAGTTGTTAATTCTTATTTGCTCAATCTCATGAAATAAATCGCTAGAGTCAACGACTGCTAACACATCTCCTCGTGCGACTGCTTGCCCTTCTTGTGCATTTACATATAGCAACATACCACCATCTAGCGAATATACAGAATGATTATTGCTTCTTACAAAACCCTGCTCTTCAAAATAAAGTACAGCTGTATTGGGCTCTATATAAAGAACACTTACTGTCATGGGTCGCAATGTAGAAAAAACGACTACCCCTATTATCACCGCAACAATAATCCCTGCCAACACATATTTCACTTTCTTTTTCATAACATCCTCCCTTGTCAATTTAAATAACTATGTTTATAGTGTTTCAATGAGTTTATACTAGCAATCAAGTTTATATTGATTACTTAAATTTACAAAACAATCTGATCGGGGTCTACTGGATTGCTGTTTTCTTCAATCTTTTCAATTAGCCCATCACGTATATAAAAAGTCCTATCCGCGATGGCACTAAAAGATGTATTATGTGTAACTACAACTACTGTTTTCTTATACTCACTATTAAAATCCTTCAATAAACGAAGAACCTGTGTACCTGTGGTAGAATCTAATGCACCTGTAGGTTCGTCACAAAGGAGCAAACTAGGATTTTTCACTAATGCTCTAGCAATCGCTATACGCTGCTGTTGCCCCCCAGACAGTTGATAAGGAAAATTCCTTGCTCGATCTGTCATTCCTATTCTTTCTAGCAAAACGTCCACATCAAGTGGTTTTTTTGAGAGATTTGATACAATTTCGATATTTTCCCTAGCAGTAAGGTTTTGAATAAGGTTGTAAAATTGAAAAACAAAACCTATCGCATCTCGTCGATATATAGTCAACTCCTTATCATCGACAGCACCAATGTTTTTATTTTGATAAATAATTTCACCTTTTGTAGGATTGTCTATACCTCCAACAAGGTTAAGCATCGTGCTTTTACCAGAGCCGCTAGGCCCTAAAATAACAACAAATTCCCCCTCATAGAAGTTAAATGAAACTCCACGCAAAGCGGGGATGACAACTTCTCCTATTTGGTATATTTTGCTTAGATTGCATACAGCTAGAATTTCATTCATTCTAATTCGTCTCCTTTAGCACATCTATTAGTTCAAAGTATTTAATCTTCCTTTTTATCATTATGCAAGATGTGAAGACAGCCAAGGCACAAAAAATAAATGAAAGCACAATTGACTGAATAGTAATACTGAGGTTAAAAATCATTAATTCTTGGTTAAATAAGCTAGCAAATACAGGTGCCGAAAAGTAGGATATAACTGTCCCGATTACACTTCCAACTATTAGCATTACAATGTACTCAAATGAATTAATTTCAGAAACGTCGTTTATATTAAGACCAAGTATCCGCAATGTAGCGTATTCACGTTTTTTTTCCCCTAATGCGACATTGGCCGTGTTATAGATTATCGCGAAACATATAATAACTGAAACTATAGCTAATATATTTAGTATATCAAGTGTGGCTTGTGCATTTTCCATCTCCATTTCTAAGGCGTGAGCATTGAGATTAAAACTAGATACATTGCCGGCCATAATAAGTTCATCTCTAACTTGGTATAACATATCGGTTTCTACATTAACTAATAGTAAATTAGAAACAATTTCGCTCCCAAACAAGGAGCTAAGTGTTGATATCTCCATATATGCACCAATTCCCATGCTCTCATCAATAATGCTTGATACTTCTAAAAGCACATCCTCTCTTAAAAAAAGACTTTGCATTGTTACCTGTTCACCAACTGACACACCTAGTGTATCCGCAAAAAAACGTGCCAACATCAATCCATCACTTGGCACTTGATGATGGTACCCATCTATGTCTATTATATTAAATAAGTATACATCCTCATCTAAACCATAAATAGTTAAGGCTTTCTCAGCACCCATATGCCTCAATGTTGCTGGTATTGCCAAAATAGCATCAGCATTCAAAACACCATTGATACTGTTTATTTCATTAGTAGCAATATTACGAGGCACAAAATCATTTAGACTAACTGACGCGTCACCCGTTTCAATTATAGTAAATCTACGATAGGTCAGTTCCGAGAAATAGCCACTTAATGATATCAGTAAACTAATAAATGCAAAGGCAAAAGCAATGCTTAAAATAGTCGTCGCAGTTCTCTTTGGGCTACGAATCATTGATCTTATTCCCAGTCTACCACCAGTATCAAGGAAAATACGAGAAAAAAAGCCGTTAAACGAAAAATTGATTTGTTTTTTTGGAATTTGTAACGATGAACGCATTGCTTCTACAGGTCGAAGAGCAATGTCTTTTCTCGCGCCCATTACAGCCGAAAATATACACGTCCCCATTGCTATTAAGAAGGCATATAGACATACATATATGTCTATGGAAAAAGGCAACGAATCCATTGTTAAAAATCCTATAAGCATATTGTAATAAATGCTCCCAATAATCCATCCAATGGGCATCGCAGCAGCAGTCCCTATGATTGCGACAACAGCACCCTGCAAAATGTATCCGCTTAATACTAGACCATTCGAAAATCCAATAGCTTTTAGCGTACCTATTTCTGTCCGCTCCATTTCAACTAATCTTTTGAGCGTTACGTACAGGATGGATACTGCAATACTAATGAATAAAATTGGTATTATAGTTGCCATCATAGCTGTAGTGTCTGAATTACTGTCTAAAATTAATTGAACATTATGGTTTGACCGATCAAAAAGGCTAATTAAGCCATATAATCTTATTCTTTCGTCCAGCAAAGGCCGTACGCAATAAAAAGCATACCCCTCTTCCAATATCATACTAATTTCTGTGACCATACCGGGCAGACCGGAAGCATTTTCCACAACAGACACATTAACAAACCCAATAGTATTTGTTACATCGTCCGTAAGCGCTCCACCCTCAGGCAATACTATGATAAACTCTGGACTGGTAACATAACCACGAACATAAAAAGTTTGATACTGCATGTCAATAAGTAAACGTATACTGTCTCCAATACTTAAGTTGTGCAACTCATAAAAGGCTTTGCCCAGCCATATATGGTTGTCGGCCTCTAAAGGTTCGCCATAAAAGTTATATATATTAATATCTCTTCCATGCGAGCTACTCACACCCACCAGTCTTATGTTTACCCAGTCGTCTATCTCCTGCATTCGAGCATTAACAGTATATTCAAGTGTCCCTTGCGCCTGAGATACACCGGGAATACGCGTCAAATCTGCAACTCTAGCCTGTGGCATTGCAACCACAGTTGCAAATACATCCGCAAAGTTTGTTTGACTTTGATATCTGTCAATTGTTTCATTAAATAAAATTGCTGTGCTAAGCAAACCAATAAACACGCTTAGTCCAATAGTAAGTACAAGTACGCCCGATAAGTACATTTCTATGTTTCTTAAAATAGAGCGTATACTCCTAAACATAATATTTTTTAACAAAAGTATCCTCTTCCCGTCAAGTGATTTTTTACCAATCCATGGATATGATCACACGAAAAATCATATAGTTTTTCTTGAAAAGATCGGTTTGTTTAAAGCATATATTACCACACTCAAAAGCAAACATACAAGTATTTGTGATATCGGATTTTGGTGAAAGATAATTATATCAAAAAACAAAACTATAACTTCTCGTAATGAAGTAATGGGTATAAAAACGCTTAGAAAAGCTATAAGCAAAATATCTACTATCCATCCATACCATTTGCCTTGTAAAGACGCCAAGGTATGAATAACTATAACCAGCAAAAGCAAGAATGCAAACTGTTGAAAAAAAGCGATTAGCCATCCATTTTCAATCCATCCAAACCAGTACAATACATTAAGAGACCAGCCTCCAAATCTTAATAAGACAAAATTCTCATAAGTATAATATAAAACTATACTTGCGAATGACACAGCAAAAGTCATAATGATATAAGTCACTGCACAGCCTATAAAAAAATCTTTGCGTGTATATCCAAGGTTAATAATCTTTCGGAAATTAAATACTGGTATAAAAACTGCGCTCAAAATTACTAATAGATAAAGAATATTACCAGTTCCCATAAATCCATCAGTTAGTCCCGTATTTCTTCCGGTAGATTCTATGATTATCAAAGCTCCGTCATGAATTAAGACGCAAATAAACGCAATAGCTGTAATGAAAATAGGTAATTTTATGTTACGAGCGTTAGTTTTTGCTACCATAAGCGGTTTATTCAACATTTTATTTCCCTCCAATCTATTCAATAAAGAGATCTTATAAACTTAAACAGTCAATTGTCACACGATGATGATGTGGAACGCCCATATCATCATTAACATGCGCAATCATAACATTTCCCACTGTTACCTTTCTAAAATAGTTTAAATCATCTAAATTAATGACAGCATATCACTTTATGGGTGTCTTGATAAGGTATATGCTTTTTAATATATTTCATACATCCCTGCTTCCATAAATATTTTGCCTTTGTCAATATAATCAAACATAAAGATAAGCACAAAAGATGTTTTCGTCATTTGTTACAGTAATGTAACTGTAGGATTTTGAAGCGCTTGATGCGATGGTTCACATGTTCAACGCGGATTCTATAATCATCAATTTACAAGCTAAATCATCTTTGATAATCGGTAGGTTTGCCGACTTTAGGCTTTTTGCGAGATGTCAGAGAGTTGATAGGCAGAACCTTAAACATTAATAGACAAGATATCTTTTCAAAATGAATATTGCCATTTCTTCATAAACAGATATAATTTCGCTGTTTTCTCCGCTTATTACAAGATGATCTTTTATAATGTATTATTTTTTTTATCCAAATATGAATTATTTTGCTTGTGTCTTGTCCCCCCCCCTGTTCCGCGCTAAGTTACATCGATTATTACAATAGAAACGCTATTGTTTTCCTTCATTAACTTTGCGTTTTGACGATAGGGAGAATGCTCTATCTTTTGCTAACGTCTACCCTACCCATTCTACTGTCAACTCTCTGTTTATGAATACCATATATTAAAACCAAGATTTTCCACGGTTCTATAATCGTTATAATATTCAATCATTATCATTAACACATCAAGGATGCTCAACTTCCGTTCTCCCCCGCCTTTTACGTATTTCATTTGTATATGTTTTTCAATATCTCAAGCATTATACCAACGTATTACAATTTACTACACTCTCCCTTTTTATCATTATGCTTGTGGAGAACACAGAATATCACTTTTCGAGCTTAGTTTTATATTTTTATTTCTTATGATTTCAAATCTTCTTAATCAACAAATTGAAAAACTTAAAACATATATATTGAAAAACACAATTTAATATGTTAGTGTTTATTAGTTAGGCACAAACGTTGTTAAGCCCTATATTTATACCTATAATGTAAGTCCACAGTTAAAATAAAAAGAAAAATGTGCAACGTACAAATAATAGTTTTTCGCCTGAATTTACAGATGAAAAGCGTATAACATTAACACTATGAGGATCTGCAAACAAAATTGCCTCATCTTATATAACGCATCCGATGGATTCAATACCAATAATATTAACCAAACAAGATCTCAATAATTGAACAAAAGTCGTTCTCTAAATATGGATAAGAATTATTGTGATTCTGAAAACTATGTGATTTTATGGGGTGAGGCTTCATGTTTTAGAGCGAAGTGAGTATAGTTGTTGCGAAAATTCGCCAGCCTATAGAATCTTTTTTAATTGAATTAATGAACTAGCTCAAGTATAATTCGCTCAACCAATAGGCTTATTTCTTTTATTTTTACTCATATTTCTCTGGCTTATTTGGTTACTTCAGATTTGATTTTTGTTTGAGTTTAACAATTGATTCGCATTTATAAGAATGAGGGATAAATAAGGAGGTATAAGTATGAATATAAACGAATTAACCTTAGAAATACTTAAAAAAAATAAAGATCATAGCCTTTCATCTGAGATAATATCTAAACAAATTGGGATAGACCAAGACGTAGCACAGGAAACGATCAAAAATTTCAAAAAAGACGAGCATCATTTATGTCAGGATAGCAACACATTATCTCTTCAGAATATGATGCCCTATTTGATTCAAAAAAGTTTTACAGATAAGATATATATTTATTCATTATTAGAGTCTACAAATAATACGGCAAAGGAAATGGCAATTGCTGGAGCAGAACATGGGACTGTTATAATAGCTGACCATCAAACAGCTGGAAGAGGAAGATATGAGCGCAAATTTCATTCACCTCCATCGCACGGAATTTACATGAGTATAATAATACATCCAACACAATTTGGACTAAATACTCAAAGTCTAGCCACTCATTTTACAGCAGTGTCTGTTTGTGAAGCAATTGAAGCTGTTACAGATAAAAAGCCAAAAATAAAATGGGTAAACGATATTTTTATTGGCGATAAAAAGATATGTGGCATTCTCATAGAAGCTTCAATAGATTTTGATAGTAAAAATACCAAATGGATGGTAATTGGGATAGGTATAAACTTCAGTACACCTTCAATCTCTTTTCCTAGAGAGATAAAGGAAATTGCAGGGGCTATTTTTTGTACCAGCAAACCATATACAACACGAAATCAATTAATAAGTGAAATTATCAATCGTATAATGTCTTATGAAAACAAATCTGACAAGGATATATTAATTGAATATAAGAAACGCATGATAATGCTTGGAGAAGATATAATAGTAACTGGAAGCAATCAATCGTATAACGCAATAGCTTTAGATATTGATGAGGAAGGGCGACTAATAGTACAAAATGAAACAGACGAAATTATTACGCTTTCTTCAGGTGAGATAAAAGTGCGTAGAAAGAATAAAGGTAAAGTTATCCCACTACAGCTTCTATAAAGTCGGGAAGCTTTTTGCAAGAGTGAATCTTATGCTCTTGCAAAAAGCAGACAATACGATAATTCTGATAATTGCCGATGGAATAAACGGGAGCACTGTTATAACAAAAGCGGCATTTAAGCTACTAGATACAATAAAACTAAAATAAAACATACCTATAAAGAAGTTTAAAAGTGTGCCCATTATAAGTCCAGCAATAAGTAAAAATATACTACGACTGGCGGCTCCCATGCCAGCAAGAAAAGCCATGATAGGAAAAGAAAGAATGAATCCCCCGGTGGGACCGAAAATAACCCCTAAACCTCCTGTAGCATTGGCGAATACAGGAAGACCAATAGCTCCAAGCAAGATGTATGTAAAAGCAGATAATCCCCCTTTTTTCATACCAAGCACCATTCCTGCAAGAGAGACAGCCCAAGTTTGCATTGTCATTGGAACGCCACCTGGCATTGGTATTGCAAGTTGAGCGCACATGATCATAACTGCCGTAAAAACGCCTATATAACAAATCTCATTTGTCGATAATTTTCTTGTTCGCATATAATAATCCTCCATATCAACTATGTATTTTAATAGTTTGTTTAGTGATAAACTACAGCTAACTACGCTCATAGTTAATTGCCTTTACAGGCAATTAACCATTACTTAAATATTCCCATCCTCCGAAAGCGTCTATAACGATTCTCTGTCAATTCATCATGGTTTAAAGTGTTATTCTTGGCTATCACATTTAAAAGCTCTTGCTTGACATTAGTGAATATCTGATCGTTTTCAGGTATGATTTTTTCAATTATATTAAAATTGTACAAATCTACGGCAGTTAGTTTTAAACATTCGCTTGCTTCATTGGCTCGACTTACGTCTTTCCATAAGATACTAGCACATCCTTCTGGTGATATAACCGAATACACCGCATTTTCCATCATCCACACTTCATCTGCAATGGCTAACGCTAATGCGCCGCCACTTCCACCCTCACCTATAATTATAGAAACGATAGGTGTTTTTAAGGTCATCATTTCCATCAAATTTTCAGCAATTGCTTGCCCCTGACCTCGTTCTTCGGCACCAATGCCACAATATGCGCCAGGAGTATCAACAAAGCAAATTATTGGTCGGTGAAACTTTTCTGCAAGTTTCATTTGTCGCAAGGCCTTGCGATATCCTTCAGGATGAGCTGACCCAAAATTGCGCATACTCCGTTCTTTTATACCATGCCCCTTTTCTATACCTATTACCGTAACAGGCATGCTGTTTAATAAAGCAATACCAGCTATAACAGACTTATCATCACCAAAACGTCTGTCTCCATGCATCTCTGTGAAAGCAGTAAAAATTGATTCTATATAATCAATAGATGTGGAGCGGTCATTTGCACGAGTTTTACACACGCGTTCATATGCTGTCATACATTAACTCCTTCCTATAACTATGAAGTAATAAAGCCTTTGCGATATATTTTTTCTGCGCCTTTCGCTCAACTATATCATCAACAAAGCCTTTTTCAAGTATAAAATCTGATTGTTGGAAGCCCTCAGGAAGTCGATTTCTGGTGGTCTGCTCTATAACACGTGGTCCAGCAAACCCTATTAATGCAAATGGTTCTGCAAGGATGATGTCTGCTCCCATCGCAAAGCTTGCCGTTACACCACCAGTGGTAGGGTTGGTTAATATGCATAGATACAAATGACCCGCGTCACTATGACGCTTAACAGCACCACTAATTTTAGCCATTTGCATTAAAGATAATATACCTTCTTGCATTCGAGCACCGCCAGAAACTGTAAACCCAACGACAGGAAGCTCATTTTCTAGGGCATGCTCAAAAAGGTCTGTAATTTTTTCACCAACTACAATTCCCATACTTCCCAGCATAAAGTTAGGTTCCATAACAAATATGGCTACTTTAAAACCCTTTATTGTACACAGACCACAAACTACTGCTTCTTCTTCCTGGCTAGCCTTCCTAGCATTTTCCAATTTCGTGCAATAATCAGGAAAGTCTAGTATATTAGCGGATACAATATTAGAATTGAGTTCGACAAAACTATCTTTATCACAGATACTTTCAATTCGTTGCCGGGCAGGTTGTTTAAAATGGTATCCACAGTAAAAGCATACACCTAAAGAGCCTATTATTTTGCTGTCCTCTAATTTAGCGCTGCATTTAATGCATTGGGTTAGAGATATAGTTGTATCCTTTTTTGCATCAAAAACAGTATTTTTAGATAAATTATTATTTTTTTTGAATTGTATCAATTCCCATTTCCCCTTTTCATTATTTCTTCCATGATTGCAGTAGTGTATGTTCCATTTGAAAAATCTTCAAAATCCATTATGCTCATTTGCAATTCTACGTTATTGTCAACACCTTCGATAACAAGTTCTGACAAAGCGGCTTTCATTTTTCTTATAGCGTTATCACGCGAATTTGGAGAAGCTACAATTAGTTTCCCTATCATTGAGTCGTAAAATGGTGGGATAAAATAGCCATTATATATGGCTGAATCAAATCTAACCGAAGGTCCCCCTGGAGCATGAAACATTTTAACTTTTCCACTTGAGGGTCTAAACTCTTTGTTTTCAGCATTAATTCGACATTCTATGGCGTAGCCTTTTAAATCAATATCCTCCTGTTTAAACTCCAGAGGCATATTTGCAGCTATGCGGATTTGCCATTTTACCAAATCAATGCCTGTTACAAATTCAGTGACAGGATGTTCGACTTGAAGGCGTGTGTTCATTTCCATGAAGTAAAACTCATCACTTTTTTGATTGTACAAATACTCAATTGTACCCGCACCCTGATATTCTACAGCTTTAGTGGCTTTGATAGACATTTCAATAAAACGTTGGCGCAATGTATCATCTACAACTGGGGAGGGGCTTTCTTCTACCAACTTTTGATTACGACGTTGCATGGAGCAGTCGCGCTCCCCTAAACAGACTACATTGCCAAAATTATCGGCAAGGATTTGGGTTTCTATGTGTTTAACATCAGTCAAATATTTTTCCATATAAACGGAACCATCATCAAAGGCAGCAAGAGCTTCTTGGATTGCTAATTGGTACTGCACTGCTAACTCGTCGGCTGACTTAATTAGTCTTATGCCTCGCCCGCCTCCTCCTGCACGTGCCTTTATCAATATAGGATAACCGATTATTTCAGCTTCGCTTATTGCGTGTTCTACACTCTCTAGCAGCTCACAACCTGGAATAATTGGTACACCTGCAGCATGCATAGTTTTACGTGCTATATCTTTGTCACCCATTTGAGCAATTACATAACCTTTCGGACCAATAAAAACTAAGTTGTTTTCGCTACATAAATCAGAAAATCTTGGGTTTTCTGATAAAAATCCATACCCTGGATGAATCGCTTCTGCTTTAAATTTTTGAGCAGCCATTACAATATTTTCCGCACACAAGTAACTATCGCGAGATGTAGCCTTGCCTATGCAACAACATTCTTCAGCCAGGCTAACATGAAGAGCATCTTTATCTGCCTCTGAATATACAGCTACGGTAGAAATACCCATCTCTTTACAAGCGCGAATAACGCGCACAGCAATTTCACCACGATTAGCTATTAAAATTTTAGAAAACATATAGTCAAATCCCTTCTGACACTAATGCAAATGAAATATCAGCAGAACAACATAACTCATCATTTATATAACCTGCACTTTTTACAAAATAAAACATGCCTTTTTGCCTGACAAGTTCACTTTTAATGATAATGCAATCCCCAGGTATTACTTTTTTTTTAAATTTTACATTATTCATTCCTGTGAAGTATGGAGTATAATTTAAAATAGTATCATTTTTTTCTATTAACAAGCATGAAGCTTGCGCCATAATTTCACACTGTATCACTCCAGGAACTATAGGATTGCCTGGATAATGTCCTTGCAAAAAAAACTCGTCACCGCGTATAATATATTCACAAATGGATACACCATCAACCAGTTTACCTGAATCCAACAGAAGCATAGGCGGACGATGAGGCAATATTTGCATTAGCTCATTTTTTGTCAATTTAAATCATTCCTTAAAGTATTCTTTAGAATTGTTATAGGTGTTTTTTGTATGAACATATACAATTATTTCACTACTTTGCGAAATCTTTAATTCTTTCGTTGGTAAAAACCAAGTTTAGTTTATTTCAAAAAAGTTAACATGCTCATTCCACGTTACAGTCATCAATTATTGCTTTTAATTTATTTCCAATTTAAACATTAACTGGTTAAATTCCACAATGTCTCCGTTTTTTACACAAATATCAACGATTTTGCCATCATATTCTGCGCATATTTCGTTCATCAACTTCATAGCCTCTAATATACACAACACATCACCTTTTTTTACATTATCTCCAATTTTTATAAAAGGGCTGACTTCTGGTGATGATGAAGAATAGAAAATACCTACAATTGGAGATTTAATGTCTATACTATTTTTATTTGTATCAGAAATCACAGATACCGTTTCTGTGATTGGCAAATTAGTAATATTAACATCACTAATTTGGGGTTTTATATTTCCTGCTTCATTTGTATAAAAGGCATCCAGCCTCTCCAAGAACACTTCAGATCCCTTCTTATCATGTTCAGCAATTTTAATTTTGCTGAGATTATAAGTATTCATTATTTGTGCAATTTCTTTAATATAAGTTGAATTTTTCACATCAATTTTCATATTTGTCTCCATTCCGCCGCCTCCGTTGGCGGCACAAATAATTTATGAAAGCGATACAGGCCGCAATCAGTTGTGTTAAAATAGTGATTGAAACAGCGGTAAACATCAAAGCACGTGG
>Ga0123352_10004258_pt1 | contig 21025 bp, 10 predicted proteins | sample TergutLab28metaG_FD_89700 | JGI IMG/M metagenome (GOLD analysis project Ga0123352, IMG submission 89700) | Labiotermes labralis P1 segment gut microbial communities from Petit-Saut dam, French Guiana - Lab288 P1 | ecosystem: Host-associated > Arthropoda: Insects > Digestive system > Gut ...
CCTTTAGCTTAGAATATGATGTGGTGGCAGGATTTCGCGAACTTGACCCTAACTCTTTACTTACTTACTCCATGGTGCAGAGTCCTTCTTGATAAGCTAACTGGTTTGCAGCTAGTCAAGAAATTCCCCGCATTTCACGGAACCCGGAGGTTCATTACCGCACTCACAAGCGTTCGCCACCTGGCTCTCTCCTGGGCCAGCCCAATCCAGTCCATATACCCACATCCCACCTCCTGGAGATCCATCCTAGTATTATCCACCCATCTACGCCTAGGTCTCCCCTGTGGTTTCTTTCCCTCCGGTTTCCCCAGTCTTACTCTTTACTTTCCAAAGAACACGGACAACGTCTTGAGTAGCAGGGCAGCAGTTAGTTTCCGGAGAAGGACTTTGCTACGTGGAGTTGCCAACATACTACATGGTCTAGTCTATTTCAGTGGCCTATTGAGTATTCTAAATTTGTTACTGCGTGTTTGTCACATACAACAACGACTGTGAATAGTCTTTCGCTTGAACATACAACGTGTTGCGGTGTGAACGTGTCATTAAATTTCACAACAACCATTTTGTGCGACTCAAACACACACAAACAAAGTAACAAACACTGCGTGGACTTCACTCATTAATCCCAGCAAACGTCGGACAAGGTGTTCGAACCACAACAAGGGTTCCGTCACACTATAATGTCCTTACGGCACCATTTTGGTTCAAAATTTCGCTCAGCTGTTACGGTTATTCGCCGCTTAATTGTTTAATGCACTCTTTAGCTAACATGTCCCCTGTGACCTTTAATCAATAAATATATTTTCAAGACTGTATAAATAAATAAATATATACATTTATTTATTTATTAAATGTGGTCCCAGTAGCTCAGTCGGTATAGCGACTGACTACGGACTGGACGGTCCGGGATCGAATCCCGGTGGGGACGAGATTTTCCGCTCGTCCAGAACGGCCCTAGGGCCCACCCAGCCCCCTGTAAAATGGGTGCCGGGCCCTTCCCGGGGGTAATGTGCGGCCAGGGCGTGCTGCTGACCACTCACCCACTTCTAGTACCGCGGTCATGGAAGAGTAGAGATATACCTCTACCCACCCTCTGGGCCACATCGGGCCTCTAACGGGATCACTTTACCTTTTTACTTATTGATTACGTAAACCCTGAAGTACAGTAACTGCAACACTAAACCGCGAAATTTAATTAATTTTGCTGTTTTTCGGGAAAATCAAAGAAAATTTTGAATATTCTGTACATTTGTCTGAACTGTTCTAAGCACACGGAACTGTGGGGTGTACTTGGAGTAAAGAGACAGGCAAAGGCAATAACATATGAAGACGTTGGCTGTATGTAACCTGCACCAGATATTATGGTGACCAAATGAAGAAGAAAGGTGTGGGGGGGGGGGGAGGGAGGAGAGAGCATCTGGAAGCAGTAATTTTGAGAAATGTCCACACAGCGCAACACGCATCATGTAATCGCTCTCTTATATCTACTGGACTTGAGATTCGTGAACAGTTTTAACCCTCACCCTGCTAACGTAGAGAATATGGTGATCTAATAACGCCAGCAAATGGCAGATGGGATTTAATTTATCGTTTAAAGGGTTAAACAAAACAGGCAATGTAAGTATAACGTAACATTGAAGTGCGTTCGTGTAACGATTTTTGCAGTGGAAAAAGAAGTGTTAAATATTCTGCGTGCATGTTTGTAGCCTGTGGTATCCAGCACGCAATATACATGCTCAGTATTCTGATCTGTGTCCTGCCTGGCTCTACAATATTTTTCCACATTACCCCCACTAAACGGCTCGATTTTCGAAATAAAAAATTTATTGAACGAAAACGCATGCTTTGATTTTCTCCACAAGTTCTCTCTGAAACATTTCCCATTCTAAGAAGAACTGAGTGAGATGTAAACAAAATCTCTATTCGTCTGTATATAAAGTACTCGTTAATTATTGTCAGAGTTTAATGAAACTTGAATTTTCTCTATGCGTTTTCGAAAAATACTCAAATACAAAATTTAGTCAAAAATCCGTCCAAGTGGCAGCCGAGTTGTTCCTTACGAATGGACGGACAGACGGACAGATATGAGGGAGCTAATAGTCGCTTTTTGCAATTTTGCGAACGCGCCTAAAATTCACTCAAAATGCGAGTATTTTAAGCCCTAAAAGCCCGTTGGTTACTGTACAGGCCGATACCTTGAAGTTCAACACTACGACACTCAGCATTTCGCCCACACAGTGCATTACTTAAGTACCTGTTGTTTCCGTATGCAGCACTAAATATTTAGTCCTTCTATGGGCTAGGATTGTGTTCTGCATGAAATTGAACTGATTCTCCACATCTAATTTAGATTAATTTTCATCTCGAGGGGGGTCGATGCTCCTGTCTGCAAGTCGTTAAATTCGATCCCACGACGTAAGCAAGATTGCTACAAATCAGCTACCTTTATTACATTTCCAACATATTTCGAGAATTTGGACCATTGTCAAGTACCCCAGACGGACCAAAACATGGAGGTACATATGGCAACCACCAGAATTTTAAGGCGTTCGGGTTCACGGGGTATAGCCACCACGCTTAACCTTTCAGAGCCTACTGATCACGTGATGCACCAACAGGTCTAACCTTCAACAATTGTACAGTCTGTTCACGCTGTATTTATGTGTTTTGTATTTATCTGAGAACAAACAGCGACTTGTGCCACTTACAGCATAAACTGATCGATTTTTATAACCGAGATGAAAAGTATTTACTGCGCGGTACGGACTGGGGCTTTAAATAAAGCGGTTTGCGCTTCGTCTTTAAAGGGTTAATACATTTACGAGAGTGATGTCCATTAAGCAAATAATGCAAGCAACGCAGCAGCAAACGTGAGGGTGCGTCATCAAACACGCGGTGACGTCAAAAGAAAAGCAGTAATAAGCTTAAACTTTTCTGGTTTACGACGCCTTGTCGAGTGGTATGGACCATCAACGTTCAAGCTTGCCGCCTCCATATTAATACTAAGTAGGTATCTATATATCAATCTTCACGGCGTCACATCCCAAAAAGCGGAAGTCATCAACACAGCTGTAACAGCTTCAAAATCTTCCAACAGAGAATACATTTTACACTTTAGATAAAGCTGTACTTTCGCAGCTTTTGGTGAAAAGCACATGACAAATGTGTACTTTCTCCCTTAACTCTTCTACAGTTACTGTTACTCAGTGGCGTCATGTAGACGTTTCGAAATTACCGCATACCGGAAAGTTTCGAGAATGCTAGAGGTAAAAATGTAAAGTTATCCCTAAACACGCAAGAAAGCACCCCGGAGGAGTGGAGGGCAGGTTCTATTCATTCTAAACGCCGGCACTAGAAGGAGGTGAATGATCAACCACCCATTCCGGCCGCTTTAACCCCAGTAAACGGTCTTCGGTATCCGTTTGTTTGGGTAGGTCCCACAGAAGGTCTGAATGTTTTGGAGAAAAGAGAATATCTTCACCGAGCCGGTATACGAACCCCTGATCGTGCCGCCCGTCGTCTATTCACTATACTATGCTTCGAGAATTACTGAAAATATTCATAGATTATATCATACTAATGACAGAAACATTTGTTAGCAATTATTTGTGATATGAATATCTGATATCTGGGACTCTCAAGATGGTAATCATCTTTAGGCGCTGTGTCCTATGCAGCTGAAATAGCATCGTTAAATGCATAAACCTCAAGTTTTTAGATGCGCAAAACGGATGTGTAGCTGTCATATTCAAATTTGTCCCACCAAACGGTAGCGTTCAAATGAAAATACACAGTAGCCCGTCTTGTGAATATCAGTGACCCCAGTACTGTAATGTCCTTAAAATTCTTGATTCGTATTTCATTCATTTGTACTGTTGCCACTGCAGTGTCTCTGTATTAAATCAAAATGAAAAATGCCAGTTCTCCGCGACAGTATTAACGTCACGGATCACTAAGCAGAAGTATCTGCTGCTCACCACTGTCTTACATAATAAGCATACAATAGAAGGTTTCACATTTTAAAAACTACCTCTAAACCCTTCCCGATTTGGATAAAAAATGAGGCTTAAATTTTTCATACCAGACGAAAACCCAAGGACTTCCCGAAGAAAACTTATGGTAACTCCGCATCTTGGAGCTCCTCCACTGTTAGAGTGATTAATTACAAAATCCTAGAGAGAGATCTTGCCAGTTAATTTGACCTCAGGAGTCACTCTCAGGCGGGTAGGTAGTTCTGGGAGTGAAGTTATGTTAAGGGCGATTTCGTATTTCGTCTGCAGCAGTACTTGGAGTCCCCAGGGGGTCTCCTCACGTCACATCGTGATTTGAACCTCTTCCTTTGATATCCTTCACGAATCAACAGTCATCATCAGAAACAGGGTCATTAATTATACACGTAGTCGCTTCTCTTACAAACCAGCATAGAATATGATTTGTTACTGGCTCGTCCCACAGTAAGAAGCTCAGGTCTATTAAGGAGACAGACGCAGTCTTGGGGAAACTCCGCGTAACGCGAAATATCGTAAAGGAATAAAGTACGCCTCTCCCCTAGTTAATTCAGTATTTGCATTAACTTGCTCCGGCTTAAGCCTGGATCCTTTCAACATTTTGTGTGACTTAAAATTGAGAATAACCTATTTTAATAAAATGGAACGTATTGAAAAGTTTAACAATGACACTAAAAATTGAATTCAATTTTAAAATCTAATACGAACATAAAAGTATGATATTAGACATTAAATTTTCACTGAAAATAATAAATAACTTCAGTACTGATATCCCCCCCTTTTAACCGTACATGAAGATGTCACTACTTTTGCACACTGGAGAGGTTTTGTGTGGTCAAATTATCCTAACAGCAGTGTTGTCGGTAAAATAGGTGCCGGTAGAACCTCCAGTGGCCGTCAGTTCAAAGGCGATTAAAAAAACCCTTGGTTCTGTAGGGTGTGGCTGGGTGTTCGGTTCATAACTGCACTCCGTAAAATCTGCAACCGTCGAGAACACAAGACAACAACAGATGAGACGAAGGTTCACGACACACAGTAGTGCCTGTAGAAGAAGTGCTGGTATTTGGCAAAACCGAGTCTGATAAAACAAACTACGGAACGTTTTTGACGTTCATAGGGCCGTGCATCGTAATATATTTCTATAGTAAAACCAACCAGATGCATCGACGGCTGAAATTTATTTTATTGGAGTAACACTCTACATGTTTCGGACGGTCTTCCATCCATCATCAGGAGTTAAAGACTGTACATACTGCAACAGGCGTATATCAAACACATACAACTAAAAGCTTGCTAGCACGAACTCCGGGATACCGGAGTCACCCGGAGGACTACGAGTTCCCGGAGTCCTCCGGGTGACTCTACGAACCCGGATTTCAGGATGAATCCGGGTGACCCACGGAAAATGGAGCCTTCCGGGTGGGATCCCGGAGGCCTCCGGGAGACCCAGGGAACCAGAAGTCATGCGGATGACTCAGGGAACCCTGAGTCCTCCGGGTGAGTCAGGCAACCCGGAGTCCTATGGGTGACTTCGGGAACCGGAGTTCCGGGTGATTCTGGGAACTCAGAGTTCAGGGTGACTACGGGAACCAGGAGTTCTGTGTGACTCCGGGAATCCGGATTGCGTGTGACTCCGGGTTCCCAGAGTCAACGGGTAAACCGGATTCCCGGAACCAAACGGTCCTCCAGGTTCGCTGAATCACCCGGAATTTCGGGAGCCATGAGTCACCCTAAAAACGGGTACCCGGTATCACCCGGTACTCCGGGTTAACGGAGTCACATGTACTCCGGGTTCACTGAGTTATGCGGAGGATTCCGAGTTCTCCGAGTCATCCGGATGAATCCGGGTTCCCGGAGTCACATGGAACTTCAGGTTCCCGCAGTCACTCGGAGGACTCCGGATTCACTGAGCCACCCGGAGGACTCCGGGTTCACGGAGTCACCCAAAGGACTCCGGTATGCCAGAGTCACCCGCAGGACTCCGGGTTACCGTAGTGAAACTGAACTCCGAGTTCCCGGAGTCGCACGGAAATCCCGGTTCCTGGAATCACACACAACTCCGGGTTCCCTGAGTAACCCGGAACTCCGGTTTCCCGGAGTCAACCGGAGATTCGGGTTACCGGAATCAACCGGAAGTCAAGATTCCCGGAGTCAGCCGGAACTCTGGGTTCTCGGATTTATGCGGAGGATTTCGGGTTCCCGGAGCCGCACACGACTCCGGGTTCCGGGAGTCAGGAGGAAATCCGGGTTCCCGCAGTCACCCGGAACTACAGTTTCCCGGAGTCAAGCGAAGCTCCAGATTCCCGTGGTCAACCGGAACTCCGGTTTCTCGGAATCAACAGGAAATTCTGGTTCCCGGAATCAACCGGAACCCCGGATTCCCGGAGTCAACCAGAAGTTTGGTTTGCCGGAATCACCCTGAATTCCGGGTTCCCAGATTCACTCGGAGGACTCCGGGATCACGGAGTCGCCCAGGACTCTGGCTTCCAGGTATTACCCGGAACTGCGGGCTCCCGGAGTCACCTGGAATTCCAGGTTCCCGGAGTCAACCGGAACTTCGGTTTCTTGAGTCACCCGGAAATGCGGGTCCAGGAATCAACCGGAACTTCGGTTTCCCGGAGTCAACCGGAACTCCGGGTTCCCAGAGTCACCCGGAACGTCGTGTACCGGAGTCAACTAGAACGTCTGGGTTCCCGGAGTCAAAGATAACTCAGGATTCCAGAAGTAACCGTAACTCCGGTTTCCCGGAGTCACCCGGATCTTCGGGTTACCGGAATCAACCGAATCTCAGGGTACTCGCTGTCACCCGGTCCTCCTGGTTCCTGAGTCACCTGGCAATCTGTGTTCCCTGATTCACCCGAGGACTCCGTGTTCCCGGAGTCACCTGAAGAACTCCGAGTTCCCCGTGTCACCCACAGGACTCCAGGAACCCGGAAGACTCCGGGTTCCCTAAGTCAACCAGAACTCGGGTTCCCAGGGCTAACCGTAACCCCGGATTCCCGGACTCAACCGGAAGTCTGGGTTCCTGGGGTTACCTACAACTCCGGTTTTCTGGATCAACACGGAACTTAGGGTTCCTGGAATCACCCTAACTTCGTGTTGCCCTTAATAAACCGGAACTCAGGGTACTCTTAATCGCCCGGTACTCCGGGTTCCCTGAGTCTCCTGGTAATCTGAGTTCCCTGAGTCACTCGGAGGACTCCATGTTCCCGGAGTCACACGGAGGGCTCTGGGCTATCGAAGTCACCCGGAGGACTCTGGGTTCCTTGATTCACCTAGAAATCCGGGTTCCTAGGGTTAACCGGAACTCCGGATTCCCGGACTCAACCGGAACTCCGGGTTCCCGGGGTTACCTGCAACTCCGGGTTTCTAGATTCACACAGAACGTCGGGTTCCTGGAATCACCCGGAACTTCGCGTTCCCATTAATCAACCGGAACTCTGGGTACTCTAAGTCACCCGGTACTCCGTGTTCCCTGAGTCTCCCGGTAATCTGAGTCCCTGAGTAACCCGAAGGATTCCTTGTTCCCGGAGTCTCACAGAACTCGGTGTTCCTGTGTCATCCGGAACTCCGGTTTTTCGGATTCAACCGGAACTCCGGGTTCCTGTAGTAACGCGGAACTTCGGGCTCCTTGAGTTATCTGGAATTCTGGGTTCCCATATTCAACCGGAACACCGGGTTTCCTGATTTACCCGGAACTCCGGGTTCCCTGAGTCATCCGAAACTCCGTGTCCCCGAAGTCATCCGTAACTCAGGTTTCCCTTATTCACCCGGAAATCAGGGTTCCTGGAGTCACACGAAACACTGGGTTCTCGAGGTCACTCTGAACTACGTGTTCACCGTGTCACCCGGAGTACTTGACTCCGGGGTTCCGGATTTCGTGGTGACTCAGGAAACCCTGATTTCCGTTTTGCCCGGGAATCCGGAGTTCTGCGTGATTTCGGGAACCCTTAATCCTCCGGGTGACTCAGGGAGCCCGAATTTCCTGGTGAATCTGTGAACTAGGAGTTACTCCGAGGACCCGGAGTTCCGTGTGACTCCGGGAACCCAAAGTTCCTTTTGACTCGGGAAACCTGGAGTTCCGGGCGACTCCGTGTTCGCTACCAAGCAGTCGGCTCTATCTGTTTGACATACGCCTGTTGCGGTGTGTGCACTCTTTAACTCCTGACAATGGACAGCAAACCGTCCGAAACATGCAGTGTGCTATTCCAATAAAATACGAGTAAATGTGAGACACTGATGCATGTTATTGCTTTTATTATAGAAATAAACTAAGGGACGTAGCTGAAAGAAGTGCAGATTGTTTGGTCTCCAACACAGACTTACTCTCATTTCATTCAATGACTAATTACTGGAGTTGAGACATCTTAACCAAGTTCCTGCACTTTAGAAGTTGGTTCGTCTCCTTTACATGCCTACTTGAGCAGGATACTGAGACACAGAGCGCCAGTACGAAATAATCATTAGCTCGAAAACTGCGCACCAGCAGCCTTGCCTTTGCTGAAGACGTTTGAACCCTCTACGATTTCGAAAAGGAGATTCAACATATCATAGCAGCTGCGAATGCAACTAACTCTGTGGGACAGAATTCTTTAAGAAATGTCCTCATTCTCTCAGTTGCCGACAAAATTCACCAAACGTTCTGGAACCTGTGTCGGAAACAGGCCATGAAATGGCCCTGCCCTGATCCAGACGAACCGTCCCCAAAGTCTACCGTTCTATTTCTTTGTGGCCCATTTTAATATAATCCTCCCCTTTCAAGCCTTGTTCTTCCGAGTTTTCTATAACAGTCGGAATTTCAGACGAAAGTATCTCATCTTTCTCATGCGTGCTACATTTCCCACCACCCTGCCATTATATGGCGTCACGAGCTGCTTAAATCTTGTGGCACTCCGCATTAAACAGTACGTCCCTTCACACTGTCACTTCCTTCCTGTTTGTTGCTGATATACTAGGCATTCTGTTATCAAACAGCCTGAATGAATATCCATTCGTTACAACAAAAAAAAAACAATATTTCATACGCATGCTAAGTGACATATAAAATTTCATTTTTCACTATTAGGTAACAGGCGGGAGGATAAACGATTATTTTCTTTTTAGAAATATTTAAGCCTTACAGCTTGACTCACGAGTCATGGACAGTGTGGTTGTTTTTAATAAAGTTCCACAAACTCGCAGACACAAAACAAGAACTAACATCCCTCTGAATAAGAAGCAGTAAATAGAAGCAAGGAATTTGAAAAAAAAAATATCGAATTTTCCGTCATATTTTATCATTATCTCCTTGTTATTCTTCATGCATCCGCATTTTTTTTGGTTCCTTGTGCTGCATTCTTGTGGAATAAAAGAGCTGTCGAAAAGTACACATAAATACGGCGCCGCCTCTTCGTGCATAATGGAATCAAACGTCGGAAGTTAAGATACAACGACAAATAAGTAATCATGACCTGCACAACTGTCAGCTAAACGCTGAAAGGTTTTCTTCTGTAGGCAGATCATACGCACTGTAAAGTGTTTTATACTGCCTGTTATTGTCAGGGCGATGTTGTGACGCGAAATGCTCGGGGGCTTCAAAATCTGCTGTGCCGCAGCCTTTCTTCCCCTCTGTCGTGCCAGCTGCAGTGAATTCAGTCTGCCAGTGTCGGCGTCTGACAGTTACGCCATTTATATCAACTTTCTTTATACGGCGGAACACCAAGATATATTTCAATATTCACGACACACGAAATCATACATCACTTGCAAGTTACATGTGTATATTCGTACACGAAATCTTAAGTTAAACAGCTGAACTGATGTCTTTGTGTAGCTACTCACAACACGGTTGCGTCGACAAGTGTTACATCACGTGACCACATAATTCAAGTTTTTTTGTAATTTTACAGTGCCCCCCCCCTCCAGGCCGTCAATTTATATTTAATTTTTTTTTTTTATTTCCTTATTGATTATATCATCATGCACCACCACCATTAATACTTTAAAATTGTTACTAGTTTCGGTCTCCCCTTCTGGCCACCTTCAAACATTGCATAATTTCGAATTAAAGGAAAACCAAATAGAAGTGTCTTCCCTTTTTACGTTAAGACGATTTTATGGGTTTTCTTTAATTAAAAATGATGAGTGGTGTGATGATGGCCAGAATGGACGGCCGAAACTAGCAAATATTTAAAATTATTAACGCTGTTGTTGCATGGAACTATATTTAATTAATATATACAACGTTTTTGTGTCGAAGATTCGTTAGGTTAAAGTTTGTTGTAGTGAGAATCTGGTGTAGCATTATGTCTGCCAGGAGATAAGAGAGAAAAGGAAATTTGTTCAGACATTTAAGCTGAATTGTTGGGAAAACATGGGCTGTGTCAAACATAAAGGTAACTGGTGACAGGATTTGAGACTGTTAGAGTAGAGGTCCTAGAGACGAACCCAACTCTCTAATGAAAATGTCCATAAACCTTGACACGAAGAAACAGGATGTGACAAATCACAGAACTAAATGAACGGAATTAGTGACAAGCACTTGCTCCTTTAAAGCAAACATTTAAGCAAGCATTCCTTCTTCAGTTTCAGGGGAGTCAATGACAGGGCAGTCGTTCGACAAGTTGATTATACTCGAGTAAGTGGATGTTGCATCATAGTAATGCATTTTCGAAAGCAATTTTTTTTTGACAAAGACAAACGTCGTATTGGTACAGTACATCCTCTCGTCTCGTTGTATTACTTTGTGTGTGTTCGGAATTACAGTGCTGTTACGGCAGATCATTCACTGCCAGCACAAGCTGATGTAGGTACGGAATTCGACTCCCTTCATTGCTTCTAAACACAGCAAACGCGATTGCGTGAGTGTAATAAACCACAAGGCGATTACTTTTGTATGTTTACGCTCAGTATATGCCAGTAATTACTTCACAAAGGACGCTTTATTTTAATTTGGTTTGTAATTTTTAACTTACAAATAATACTCAAATGTGACATGTGGCTATCTTGAAGATTCAAGCCATATTTGATGTTTCGGAGTAGTTTGATTCTGCCATCTTCAGAGGCCATATAGTTAAGATATCTTAATTATCTATATGCCTACCAAATTCCTCTTGCCTAGCATCAATGATTCATGAATGGTAGCGTAGAAACCGAAACCCGAAAGAAGTTTTGCACGTCCGAAAATTTGCTATTTTTTATTTTACCAAAATAATGCCTAAAAAAAACTTTTTCAGGTCTATTAACCTGTAAAATCACACGAACCTCTTAAAAGGCGTTAGTGTCGGCTCCCCCCCCACACCTCCGTTTTGATGCATTTATACCCCTCACGTCACTCCTTACCACTGTTACTGTTTAGTATGACATCACCTCAATTGTTTTACCTTCAGGCCGAACGACTCTCCTGTTTGAAACACAAGTGAAACCAATTATTATTTTTGTTTTCATTATGGAATAGACGAGTATACTGCCATCTGGATCTTCTTCAGGCGGCTTCCCTTGTACACGTTGCCCTTCGAACTCACAATATAATTTTTCTTAGAAGCTGAAAATTCTCTCGTATTATTGCGCTTGTTTTCCAAATCTTGGCTACAAGTAACACATGAGATACCCTTAATATTTTCCTGACGTAATTCTATACTACAAGAGGACTGCTGTCTTCACCACATCTACAGGCACGATATTTCCATATCTCGGTGTGCACAGACACCTCTCTGGCCACGTCAGCTTACAAGGTTTCACAACGACTCTATACCATGACATATTCTACGGCGATCATCCGTCATCTTCACACAGTTTATCTCCCGACAAGACTCCACTGCTCTCTAACCGCGTTATTGATCTTAAGTTTCTCACATATTTTGGTGCATCGGAGAAGCGTCCTCTTGAACACGAAGCACTAGGGATGGTGGCGGCTGTAACGTACAGGCCTGAACGTATTTCCGCGTTAAGCCATTACGAGGGAAAGTAATACCCACTGTTACGTGTTATAGCTGCAGCAAATACGAGCTTCGACCATGAACAAGGATATCAAAGGTAACGTAAAAGTAAATTTTTCCCTGTCCACACTCCGAACGTATATAGTAGGAATAGAGGCACAGCTCCACTGATTCTTGTCCCCGGCACTGGATGAAGTAAGTGGTCAGCCTCACGCCCCGGCCGCTTTATACCCGGGAACCCTTTGAACTGAAACCTTAAGAATATCGAATTCGTAAGAAAAGTATACTTTAGGCAAAATGTAAGGTCAATGTACGTGAAGATGCTGGAAAGACGGTTCATATAGAGGGCTAGTAGTTCAAAACTTCAACACCCTGCCTTCGTTTCCCTCCTCGCTAAGACCAAATGCAGTAAAGACACCCTCAGTGCTGTGTGTAAACGGAATCAATACTCATCCTCTCGCAAGCGAGATCCTTACCCTGCCCACTTCTTAATTAATTGGACAACCCTGCCCTATCGTGTCGGGATGGGCAAGGGTGGGTCTGGGGTGTGGCTGGAATGGGGTGAGGGATAAGAGGGTGAGCTGCAGTTGAACACTCGTGAATCCAGTAGTTAGGAACCTGCGCGGAAGTGGAAGAATAAGACCACAGGATATAGGAGGGTGGGTCCTAACCTCTTCAGGTACGAGAATATTTTCTTAACTCAAAAATATTTCGTGCAAATACACATGCTATGAAATGTTATTTTGGATCCGTTAATTGAGACTGTCAACAATGGCAAAAAATTTTGTAAATTTTCGTAAGTCGAGGTAGATGAAATCACACGTTCATTGTTACGACAAAAACCAACCTTTGTCAGCGGGGCTGTCTGAGGAAAACAAATGCCGATTTGATGAGTAAGGCTTGGTGTGAAGATAAGTGAATTCACGGAGCGCTTGGGAAAACCTCCGCTGACACCCTGAGAGTTCTGCTTCCTCCAGGCTGTAAATAACTGACAGAAAAGACAATACAAACCCACCAGATTATCGACAAGACCAGACAAGTACAATATCTGTGCAGGTAAATGAAATCCGATGCTATTACTTATCATTTATTCTACTACAGCTCAAACCCGAACACTGAATATATCGAGGACATCTAACGCTAGAACAGGCAACAGTATCTTTATTGTTTACATACATCGTGCGAAATTCAGGTGTGATGGAATGCTGACGTAAAGTGATGAAATTGGCCAATGGACAGTTTTTGTGAGCGGTCTTTCCCCGTCGATTATGACTCAGTATTCCATATTCATTCACCTATTAGTCAGGGGATGGAACATTGGCCTATGAGACATTCCAGTGCCAATAGAACCCCCGAAAATAAAGACCCTATGGAACTGAACACTTCGAAACACAACCCCTCGAACAATTCTCCACCACGAATTTAAGTAATTTCTCCAGTATTATTATTTCTCACTCAGTGAACTATACTTTTTAATTTTGGCTCATTTGATGAAGCCTGCAATCCCTCAGATTATATGACGTCATATAATAGGATTTTTAGGGAATAATGCAACGATATGGAAACAGAATGTATTGCTATAGGAGAGAAACGCTCTATAAACAGACAGAAAGCAGCGAAACCTGCCTATGTGTGAGACGAATTAGGCTAAGATGGGATCATAGGATGTTTAATGACGCTCTACCAATTTCAGACATTATTTAATATCGAAATGTGGTTAGGATTCACTATGAGAGATAAATGATTTTTTCCGAAAAGATACGATGCTGATATGACTACGTGTTACATACCTACATACATACATACACATATATAAATACATACACACATACGTACACACACATCCTTATATACGCATATATAAATACACACATATATACTGACACACACGCACATACATTATACATCTATGCATACGCATATATGCATACCCATACATAATACATATATATATATATATACATAAATATATACATACATAATACATACGTACGTACATACATACACACACATACATAAATACATACATACATACATAAATACATTATACATACGTACGTACATACATACATACACACACATACATAAATACATACATACATACATAAATACATACATACATGCATGCATACATACATACATACACACACATACATACACACACACATACATACAAACATCCATAAATACATACACACATAAATACATACATACATAAGGATTCACGGTAATGTCTTAACATCAAAAAACCACCCTCCACTCATGAACGACCTACTAACGTGAGCCACAAACTCCAGGACCATGGATTTGTAATTACGTAAATATTAAAAAAAACAAATTAATCAAACCAATACTGGGGCCTGCCTAAAGGTTTTACTGCCCTGACAAACATCCTGGCACGTAGAACACGGCTGGAATTTTGTAATGTTCCGAACTGTGATAGACAAGTGCACGGATACTTTCCGTTCTGTGACGAGGATAAATTTACGCTCGACATGGACAACACTGGGAACGCGTGTTTGTGGTCAGGACTGAATCCCAATGGTGCTAGCTACAGCAAGTTTTAACATGGATTCTATGCAAACACGTGACGCGTTATTCTTCACAATTAGCTGAATGGCCTCCCAGATCTCCTGACTTCATCCCCGTCCAATTTTCTCTGAGACGGCATACGAATGATCTGGTACAGCAGCACGAGACACGTGCTCCGTCCCATACTGAATGCTGAAAATAAACTGATGAACATTACACGCTCATTTCACAGAGTACCAGCATGTTTATTGAGGCTGAGGACTGTTATTAATATGTCATGTTCAGCAATACAATGTTAACCGAAGTGTATGTTGGCTTGTTACTGTATTTTAAACGTTCGGGTCAATTAATAAACTCTGAAAACCGCACCACGGTTACGTGGCGTTCCTTACTGACAGTGATTTCTGGAAACCTGAGACATCGCGCGGTGAATCTCTCTATATACCGTACAGTAAAATTGTTTTTGAGGATCGTCAAGGAGGCGATGTTGGCCTATTCTGATATACAATCCTGGAATGTGTATGGAAAGACGGGAAAACTACGGGCACTCTCAGATCGAATAGTTTGTGACGATGTAACCGTTCAAACATGGGATTTTACAAATAAAAACATAGAACGCTACTGTTACAACAACTCGCTAGACGCCAGCAAATTTCGTAACACCTAAGCATTTTCTTGCAAGGACGGAGGACCTCTTTCAAACACCACAGCCATAATAATTGTTTCCCATCTCGACTGACCTGCCGAATCTAATCTTGAAACACTACCGCTGAGGTAACTTACCGTGTAAATGAACTTCACAGTTGCTTGGCTACAACTCCTGCTTTGCATTCGGAAAGTACAGGGTTGATTGCTCGACTTGGAGGTCGCCTACCCTAGCTCAGGTTCTTGTGTTTCTTTTTCGTCTGTATGATTAGGCCAAGTTTATGTACAAGCTCAAAAATGATTACGACCGAACTGTTCTACATCCTTTACGATTTTTTACTCGGCCATAATTCCACTTGAAGTATTTTATAAAGCGTCACCAAAATAAATAAGCTTCTATTCTGCACGCTGCAAGGTTGAACCAAATATGGGACACACAAGCTAACGCCAAAATGCAGCGCCTCCTTTGCAGGAATTCTAGAAGAACGTCTCCGTAAAGCGACCCGCATATTTATGGACGAAGACGGCTCAAGGAGCAAGCAGACGAGAAAGGGGGGCGGCTTCACTTGAATGTTGGCATGGAGCTGCCAGGGGCAATGTCGCCGCCCTCACGACACGTATCCGCACATCCCACACACACCCATCTCCTAGTCTTTGATCTTACGGAACAACGATTCCTCTTTGCGTCCTCTGCTGCTTGCTTGCAGAGGTGGTGACGCCGCTCCTGTTCCTTCCTCACAGCAGGAACGCAACAAAAATCCCCCAAGAATCCGGGCAACCGGCGTGAATTCCTAACTTCGTTACGCATTAAGAGACCGGAGGCTGGTTTTCTGCTCCACCCTACCGTGATTCGATGGCTGATGTGGGATTTTCATCATGATCATTATATTTTACTTTTACGTATATCCAAGAAAGTTGTTATGCTTTTTATTTGAGATCTCTCCACTCCTGGTGTCCTATTGGACTTAGCCACTCGTTTTCTCCTTTGTACGTCCCTCATAAATGCCGATCGCAGTGCAGCTATACAGCAGCAATATTTTACAAGAAGATTAATGGCTAATGGTTTAACCGAGAACTGACGTTTGGAAGCCGTAGCAGTGTGGGCTGCAAACACGATGAGAAATTTAATCGAAGACGTTAGCAAATGCTGCAAAAAAAAAAAGAATCCTGTTTAAAGATTCAAAGTGGGCTATGTCCATTTCTAAATATACACATCTGGCTGAACAGCTTAACAAATTAGCTAAAATATATGACTGAATAATGTAAACCGCGTGGAACAAGCTGAACGATCTACAGACTTACTCACACCATATTAAATTAATTAGCCTACATTTACTCCATGACAGGGATCTTCGTTTATATTCCCTACTCTCAGTACGGAAATCGTACACATCCACCACAGGATCCTCCTATCATGAGATTGTTTAAAACAATCCGCAACCTAAAGTAACATGACATAACGATCCGCCTCAGCATTACTATAACATTTACGTCTAAGTTCCTTTGTTTGTGAAAAGGGAATCCTCTTGGACAGAAACTGAGGCTCTGTCAAGGTAATATTTTTAGTAGAACGTAAAATGAAGCATGGCCGTCATGCAAATATTTTATTTAGCACAAGTCGCTACGGTGATAAAGATTTAGGAATTAGATTCAGGAACGAGAAACTTGGTAGGGAGACGGACAAGAAACATTACTGCAAATTGTTTGAAACCGTGTTACTGAAGAGGAGGAGGAGGATGGAGCGGAATTCGAAGGAAAGTCACTTCAATGTGACGTGTTAAGATTCCGTATTAAGGGAATACCTTACTTACTCATTCCATGGAGCAGAGTCCTTCTTGAGAAGCTAACGGGTTCTCAGCTAGTTAAGAAATTCACCGCATTTTATGGAACCCTAATGTTGATTATCGCATTCACAAGTGCCCGCCAACTGTCTCTGTCCTGAGCCAGATCGATTCAGTCCATGGCCCCACACCCCATTTCCTCAAGATCCTTCTTAATATTATCCTATTCAGAGAACAAATTGTTTCAAAATTAAAATAAAACTGAAATAATAGAACTGAAAGATACGTGGGGCTGGAAAACTAAGCTTCATGAAAATACCTTCGTAAATTTTGTGCTACATCAGTGTATGCCATAAAATTTCATTAAAAACTGGCGAAGACACGGAACAAAGACGAAACATAAACAAACGTTAATATTTCTTGATGTTTTTGCTGACCGTGCATTTCAGTATATTTATCTTAGTAATCAACCAACTTGATGCACAAAATTTTTGTTTTACAATAAGTTTATTTCATGCCTCTACATGTTTCGAGCACATGTGCTTATCATCAGGAGGTCAAAATTGTATTATACAGCCTCTGGTATCATCACACTATCTAAAAAGTTGTGTTTATCTAGTTATTAAGATTGTACGGTGTCTATTTACTTTACAATAATTGTTGAATCTACAGAAAATTCAACTTGACTGTTGTTAAAACCTGCTTACCCTATAGGTGGCCCTGCAGGTACCTATAGGGTAAGCACGTCAGCGCACATTTTGCTAGATCAGGTCTATCCATCCCAGAATTAAAAAAAGTAAATCACTCCGTTACAGGCCTGGAGGGGCCCAGAGGTTTCCAGGAAGTTAAGCTTCCCAGATTTCGTTACAACGGCACAGGATAGTTTTAGGTTGTCAGCCCTACGCACCGGCCGACTTTACTCCCAGGAAATACTCCTGGTAATCATTTCTGTTAGTGGCTGAGTCGACCTCAGGGACATAGTGCGATCGGAAGGATTTTATATCAATGAAAAATCCACTGACACCAGTTGGGATCGAACCAGCGACCTTCCGATTTGTGACACAGCACCTTAACCACTGTGCTACAGCGGTCCCCTACCAGACTTGAAACATCCCTTGACTTTACGCATCTGATAATTTCGGTCTGAAATATATCGAAAAATATGAGATCTATATGAAAACTTTATTCCGAAAATACAAATGTCATGTCAGAACTCTTTTTCATTCGTGAAAATGTCGATTTACTGTAAAAGATACTCCTTAAGAAATAACCATACGATTTAGCCAATGTGTGGTATAAGAAACTTCGGTACGCACCTATATCAACATTTCCAGCAAATCGACTCAAAGCTGCTCCTCTGTTAGATTAAGCACGTTCCTTTGCTATCGTGTAAAACAAAAGATGAGGAATTCTGTACAATCCTTTGTGAGGGATTATGAAAAACATCGTATTCCGTTTAATCAATTCACGTAGACCAGAAAAGAAAAAAAAAAGAATGTAATACAAGAGCAGAACAGAACATCCCTAACGACCTCTCCTCACTGTAATGCCACTTTCAACAAATGTGCCGTATCATGTAGCCTAATAAACACTATAAATTTCCATCTCCTTCTCCCTCGCTTCCACACTCCCTTCGCTCTCTCTTTTCTTCACATTGTTTGTTTTTTCAATCCTTCCATTTGCTCTGGTTTAAAAAATGACCCAAGTGAAATTCGTTTTGACACTGGACATTTACAGAGATTCGCAGAGATAAATATGAAGCTGTCAACACTGGTACTTGATTGGTGATATCCATTTGAACCACGCAACGGTTTCCATGGTTACCAGAAAACAAACATCACTCTCCTGCCGGCTTTTGCGAGTCCATTTCTCAAAATGATAAATGGTGTCATTATATAATATTCATCATTGTGGGTCATCTGAAGAAAATGGTCTATTCGATAAAGCACATCGCCACTTGGATTCAAGTATTTACATCTAGTATTCCGGTATGAGTAAAACAGTTTACCGTTCGTCGCCCTGAATTCACACATACAGGCCTGCACGAATAATATCTGATATTGTAGGGTTTGTGATGCAGCCTTCAATATTTTGCCCCTGGATAGGTTTTGTAATTCAACATTTGAGTAGAGGAATGGTTTAAAAACAACAGCAGCACTGAAACTGTTTGGAGTTTGACAATTATTTGCTTTATTTATTTGTGGCTCATTGAACGAGGCAGCTGGTAGGTTGGGCTATATAGCGCTGAGTGGTTGGGGAAGTGCAGGGATTTGGAAGGAAGCGCATGTGGCTTAATTTTGATTAAAATTAAACAATTATTCCAGACGGACTGATGGAAATCATGAAAAATATTTCGGACATCCTCTGTTCAAATGATAAATTTTCATGTCGCTTTGTAAAAGTCATACGAAAGCACTTTTCATGACGATATTGTCACAGATTGTTTGTTTACTTCCATGGATGTGAGATTATTAAGACAGGGTTTCCCCCGAGAATGGAAGTAAATGAAAGTAAATAAATAAACAAATAAAACGGTGGTATCTTACGTGAACACATTTGGGAAGCTGATTGTGTGACAGTAACGGTGCAAAGGGAGCCTGAATAGTGCCGTCGATATAGTGGATCGCTACAGGACGGACAGGTCCGGGTGTGAACCACGGCTTAGGCAAGAGATTTTCTCTTCTTCACACCCATCCAGACCAACTCTGAGACCCACCCTGCGTCAAGCACAATTGATACAGGATCACTGTCCCGGGTGTAAAGCCGCCGGGGCGTGATGACCACCCACCCCCATCTAGCGTCGCTGTTGAGCATGAGTATAGCTGTACCTTTGCTCTCTCTTTCAGTACCTCTCCTTACGGGGTGACCTTCTACTGGTGCAAAGACTCAAGACATATTTACGGATGGTGACACCGTCTCAGACCATAGCAAATATCATATATATGAAGATATTTAAAATTCTTTCCATTATTTTCTTACTTGTTGCAATTTTACGATGTTTTATCCCGACAGAGGTTTTTCTTGGTTTCCCTTTGTCTATAAGCAAATGCTGAGATGGTTCCCAAGATTTCAAGTTGCCACTAGATGCTTCTCATGTAGCCCTCCCGACTTAAATCTAGTAGTAACCAATTTCACTTTTTGTTTATATGTAAAATAACCACTGCCACCGGGTGACAACCAAATTGCAGTTAATAAATAAATTTAAAAAATATTACAACAATAAACCAACAATACATCCGTCGAACAGGAATTATATCTATATTAAAGACACAGATCCAGCTACACGTTTCGGCTACATAACTAGCCATCATCAGGCTGTACATAAGAAGGTAATAAGATAAAACTTACTGCTTCAGTTGATATTCCCCCAAGGTCTCCCACATCTACTATTCATGGTTACTGTCCATGGTCTGACAATCGGCAACTTACCCACCACTGAGGAATCCCATCGGATGGCTGTAATTCTGCTTTATGTACCCTGAACGAGTACAGCTGGAAGGACAAAACTGTTACAGTAAAGACCCTTCAGAAGTGCTTTCCATCGAAGTCAGACCGAATTAGGGGTAAAAACACAAGCCACAGATACGTAATAAACGGGTTGGCAATGGTGTCCCTATTTCCCTTTCCGTCAGTACGTTCCAATATCCTTATGGCGCAACTGAGGAGTGTCACAGATAGAGTAAATTGCCACTTGCGTGGTCATTCCGCGCTAGCTACAGTAGTAACTTTGGAACAACTGTAAGAATCCAGCGGAATTAACTTCCCTCGTTCGGAAGTTGGTCGTCCATTCAGAGGAAAAAGAACTCCCTTCTGTAGAGTCTAGTACATATTCAGCCGTTCCATCAACTGTCGCAAAGTAGGAGTGGGCTTCTTTTGGGTTCGCTTTTTTATAGCTCGGGCCGTATAAATTTCGCTCTAAATAACCGATAGGAAATTGAACTGAGAGACAGTACGCAGTATCATCAGTGCAAACTAGTACAAGTTCCGCAAGTAGCTGGCAGTAGATCAATGTGTGCAGTGGATTCCATGGCAGTAGATCAATGTGTGCAGTGCATTCCATGGCAGTAGATCAATGTGTGCAGTGGGTTCCATGGCAGTAGATCAATGTGTGCAGTGCATTCCATGGCAGTAGATCAATGTGTGC
>Ga0123352_10004259_pt1 | contig 21024 bp, 9 predicted proteins | sample TergutLab28metaG_FD_89700 | JGI IMG/M metagenome (GOLD analysis project Ga0123352, IMG submission 89700) | Labiotermes labralis P1 segment gut microbial communities from Petit-Saut dam, French Guiana - Lab288 P1 | ecosystem: Host-associated > Arthropoda: Insects > Digestive system > Gut ...
CTGGTTGGACGGACAGCCTTCTGATTTTTTTTGAGTGGCTTGCAAAAGTTAGAGAAACAGGCTAAGAAGTTTATTGAACTTCGTGGGGAGTATGTTGAATAAATTCCGAGTTTGGTCGCTGTAGCTTTTTTCCTTCCTGGTCGGGCTAAGGACTTATCAGCACCCCCTCATACAACTGCAGTCCCTGCACATCATTAGTACAGGACATAAAAACGTTCATTAAAATAAAGAAAAATGACAAAAATCTGAGACGTCGGGATTAACCCGCGGCAATAAAATTTACAAAAAGCGCTAGCAAACGACAGTCATTTTTTTGAAGCTGAAATATTGTCAGTAGTAGAGGAATCCAATTAATAAGCATATTAAATACCATCCACATGTCAACTGAACAGTGGATCATTTATTCTCTTCATTTGCACACTGGATAACAAATATCTTTTCATACCTACTACTACAAGTGATAAAAGAGAATTAGAACAAGTGACAAAAACACAATTGCTTGAATACAAAGAACACAACACACTCTCACAACTTGTAAATACATTACAATAACAATGTGACATCTCTGGAATGTTTAGACAGATAAAGAAAAGGAATAAAAAACATTAATTTAACATCAGGTGTGTACATATGTGCACATGTTTATATTGACTGTTTATTATTAAGGTATTATTACAGTTGTTATTGTAAAAGTAAGCGTATACAGCTGGATGATACAATGGTAACACACTCCTCTGATCAAAATAACCACCCAAAAATATTTTAATTATAAAAAAGTCATATATAAATTTTGGATTTGCCATAATATTCAATTACCTACCCATTAACTATTTTTCTAAAGTAAAAAATGTGCCTAAAGTGAATCACATTTTGTACCAGATTTTTTTCACAGCTTTATGCATATTACATATCAACCTGTTATTTTCAAATTGCTCATCATGTGACTATTTATATGGCCTATACATCTTCCACATTATAAATAACAATAAATTAATAATAATAATAATAATAATAATAATAAACCACACCTATAAACTACCATACATGTCACTTCAAAAGACACTACAGACCTTCGAAAGATGTCTTTAAAATTAATTATTTACAACTTTGTGTGTTACTTCTTGAATTTTAAAACATTAGCTTAATAGAGTATAAATTAATGGAGACCTTAGTATTAAGAAAAAATCTGTTGTCATACAGAAAGTGTGTGGATGATTTGGCAGGATTTAAAATTATCAACTAAATACTTTTACTGAATAAAAATTCTGCCATACAAATAAAAACCATTATTCTTGGATTCTGGTAAACAAGTGCCAACATAAACAACAGATGCAGTTACAAAATTTGAAGTTTTCACAGCAGTGACCATCACAACCACAGTCTTCTAAGATATGATGATATGCACTTTGGTATAGTGGCAAGCACTTTAGAGGAAGTTTCTGCCCCTGTCTACAAGTTCTTCTCACATGTACACCAAACAGCATGGTATTATATCCCAGACGACTGAAATCTTAATGGATACGGTTCTAAATTAAATATACCATGCATTCACTGTTCCATACTTGTGTTGGTTGTAGTAGCATCCTCCAACTACTGTCTGTGTACTGAAATAATTCAAATACCGTATCATTCCTGGATTTGGTTCCAGCAAAACACATGAATCTATAAAATCATCTGCACAAAATTCTATTCAGTATCCATGCATGCATGTATTTTTACTTTGGTTTTTCTGACATGTGATGGTGTCCATTATTCCTCAGCATCTATAATTTTCTTGCTGGAAATTCAGATTTTCCTGCAACAAATACAGCATAATGGGCTTATAATCTGGTGAACAAACTATGCCTGTAACACAAAAATACAAAATGAAAAAGTGTTATCAATATCACTAAATAAAACAGTTACAGAAATACAATACAGTATACTTTACTGAATATCTTCTCAAATTTGGTTATGGTCACACACGGGCATTACATCTTTGAAGAATTTCAGTACAAGTTCTGACAATAATTTCGGGGACTCTCTACTGCCTTGGGTCATTTCAAACACAATGACCATAATAACAGTCACATTTATTGTACATTAAAATTCTCAGGAACACCTAGAAGCAGCTTGTAATGCAGTAGTATCAACTAATATTTGAAAATGGGATACTGAGAATAAACACAGACAGCAGTAATGCTGCATGAAAATATTGTTCTGGTACATCGGCACCATTTTATGTCAAACTCTATTCTCCTATGGAGTTTCTGTTCTTCGGCAAATTTTTCCCTTGCCAGACACAAGTTCTTTAATACCTTAAATTTAATACTTCCTAAAAATGACAGTCCTTCAAAGAACAGTGTTCATTTAATTGTCTGTACGACATGCTAACATAAAAAAATTGCACTCTTCCCAGGGTTTTTATAGGTTTAGTATCACTCTCAGAATTAATGCTGATTACTTCCCTAAATAGCATTATAGCATTAACCCATTGCTCATTGAACTGGAGTTGTAATATTGTGCACAGAGCAGGGATTTAACATTTTAATATTATTTATTTAAACTTTATCTTCCACATTGTTAATCTCTGGCAAAGAATAGTGACTTGTTTTCAGAAGTGGCACACTCCAAACACAGGAGTATGAAGAGCTCCATGATCAGAGAAGTGCAGATAACTGTCAAACACTATAATATACTAATTCTACAATTATGTGAGCAATGTTCTTATGTATGTAGTGAAATTCTTTGGACCATTGCGATTATGATAATGATGATGAACGGTTGAAATGATTTGTATGTCAAATGCTCAGTAGTCTGCATAAAATGTGCTGCAATGAGAAAAGAATTCCCCACATACATGCAGCATACTTATCAACTGCTTGGTTTGCAAACAGCATCTCATTTAACCATATGCTACAGTCACTAGCACGTTACCACCTGAGTCTATTTTCACTTGTTCTTTGACAAACTGCATGAAATACATAAATAGTCATTAAGCCACGTCTCTCTCTGTTATCCTCTGAACCTGCTTGGAGGGTTCTAATGAAATTGGTGTTAAATTCCGTGAGTCAATTTCACTGTGTCACTTCACCATAAATATCAGAACAACGTTTTGTCAAATTTTAATAAATACAACATTAACACAAATTTTGTTTTTCAAATATTTTTCAGTATGGAGTAAACATAAAGAAATACAAGAAAATATAACTGGTGGCTCATTCCATTAGGTTATTGGTCACAAAAGGATTTACATCTGACACAAGTCAACATGAAGGCTGACAATGAATGCATAACTGTAGAAAAGAAATATGTTGTCAGTGCATTCCATTGATTATTAATGGTAATAACATGAGAAACTATATTAAAGCTTTTAATACAAGTGCATGGTGGGTTATAAGTTGACAAGAGCACAGGTTCTAATCATGCAGTGACTGGCTTGCTAAAGGCTTAACACTGCTGTTATCCAGACTCTCCAATTGATATGATCTGAGCCACTTCCATTGTCACCTTCTTGTCTAGACAGATCAGGTCTTATGCTGTGATGGTATTTGTCAACTTCACACTTCAAATGATATGATTATTTTAAGTCAATTAAAAGAAAGCAATCATGTCTATCTCTCTCAAGTACCTGAGAAAGATAAAAGTCCTGATCAAAGACACCCATTTCTCATGCAAATATTTAAACCCACAATCTTCTAGATAAGAAGCAGTATGTCCATTTAGTAACTATGACATTTGGTGCTCCATGCAAGAAAGTTGTTTTCTTAATAATCAGTGCTGTCTTATCATGATACACTTTTTCCAAGAAGTTACTTTCCAAACTTGTTCCCCATTAAGATATCACATGCATTTTCTGATGATATAGTCTCCTTCCTTTTCATCAGTATCCCATTTACATACAGATTTTACAATGTACAAGGCATCTTCCATTTCCCTTCAGTTCTGAGGATAAAGTCTTCATGTGAAACATGTACAACCATTTGAGTGTAACTAACAACAGCAGAATAAAGTAATTTGTAAAATTACATGACATACCAGGAATTTTTATTTGGAAAAATAAAATTGCAGATTAAACAAATAAATCACAGAAAGTATGTCACATAGCTCAAAAAAGATGATTGGTTATGTGGTGAGAAACAGAACTAATTGCTGCTCAGAATATGCTCTGCACAATTCTGTTCACTAGCCACAGATTTCAGTAGTATTAGCGGTTAGATAATCCCTGGCATTTGTTGGGTAAAGACTCTTCCACATAACAAAATGCACTTTCTCAGTTCATAATTCAGTGTAATTACAACAGCCTCTATTAACCCTTTCAATGTCATAATCTAAGACAACTGTTATCTATTCAACACAACTATGTAAAAAGACATTAAAAGAGACAGAAAGAGAGGCAGCAGTGCACACAGCAAACTTTCTTGGTTATGCCAATATATGGTACCAGGGGACTAAAGCATTCAGTTGCATTCCTAGAATAGGTGTTAAAATCAGTTCTACATGATCCATGTACTATACACTCAGGTTAACACTAAAAGGGTTAAAGCACAAGAAAATTAAAAAAAAAAGACTGCAATTCGCTATTACAAATGTAAAATAACAGACTTATTACTGCATTGCCAAATAAAAAATACATTAATAATGCATTTGGCCCTTAAAATTATGTGTAATGGCTTTGTGATGAGGTTTGCAGAAAGTGTAAGACAGACAGGACAAAAGGACAGGAGCAGTATGTCACAAAAAAAAACTGGCAGTATACAACTGAAAATCAGCATACACCATGAAAAAGCAATAAAAAATATTGCATTTATTTTTTTATAAATATTATTTATTGTTTATAATTTTGAGATATTTAATAATTTCTTTAATTGCACAAATCACCATAAGAAATCCACATTTTCTTTCAATAATCACAGTGTACACACAACTGCATACAGTTTCATGTGACCAGTGATGGTGCAACACTTCTCCTCCATGGAACTGTGCATCCAGTTTGTGGTCCAAGATTTCACTGCAACTTTTCTTGCAGCCTGTTTTTCAGATTGAGCATGAAATTTGTTACTCACTGTATGCAGACTTTCATCTAATACTAAAGTGGTAAAAAACCACGCTTTAGATTGTAATGATGACCCTTCACTGATCATTGCTCCAATAGCCTATGTAAAGACAGGTATAAAAAACTCCATATTTATGTTTTCATATGAATTATGCCTACAGTATAATTATCAACTAAGTAACAACATTTGAAGTTATATACATTTAAACATTACAGAAAAAGTTAAATATTTAGTTTCATTAATGTGTGTGTGTTTGTGTTTGTTCTTTTTTGGAGTCCCTTTAACACATTAAGTAACAATCCACAGCAACAACTCCTGCCAGCAAACTGTTAAGTGAATTTGGAGGGTTCTGCTAGGCCTGTCATGATTCAGTATGGCTGATTCTTAGAGACTCGTTTCCTATTCCTTGCAATTCATTCAATTAAAAATGTCACTCACAGACAGAATAATTGATTTTTTAAATGAGACATCTGTGCAGAAGAATTAATGTTTAACAGATTCTGCCACACACTTGGTAGGCATTCTAACACATTGGTATTCCAACATTAAATAAGTGAGGGAAATGGTAACAAATGGTGTGTTTATTATTTATTTTATTCATTATTCCAGAGATCCACCCAAGTGGATAAAGAATTGAGTCAGTAAAGAAGGTGGTTATGACACCCTGGTTGAAATTACAGAGAAATCTCAATAGGGACAGAAGTTAGCCTGGCAGATCTGCATACTTCTGACACACTAAGAGTATGTCTACAGCATTGCTGCCATGCTGACTTCCTCAGTATGTGCACAAATGTCTCTCTTGTAAGTGTCAATTTTTATAAAACAGTCTGTGGTACTGTACTTGGTGGGAACAAGGCTATGGGTCAATATTTCATAACATTACAGTCACTTCAGGGCTATTCACTTATTTAAAATTGCAAGTATGTAGGGTTGACAGGGGATGCAGGTGTACAGACACACATAATATAGCTAACAGGGGCATTGTTGCACCATTTCATTGTGAATGTGCCAAAAAAAGGTGGGATTTTATGTATACTATTGTTTTCAGGTTTTGTATTGGTTAAACAAATGATACTGCCTCTTTCAAGCCCAGGTAATTTTTTTATCTGAATTGGGAATTATGATAATCTGAAATTGTATGTGAATTCCTAATAAAAATCTAATGATGGTCCAAAGACAAGGTGTAGTTTCTGTTGAGTATGAGATGGTACAATCATGTGAACATTATAGAAATAACATTTTCAGACCATAAGGTAGAAAACATGTAATATTCATCAAATGTTTATAGATAAAGTCATATGTGCCTCACCTTCCACACTATTGTATACGCTTTCCTTTGTGATGATGAAGCAAACGTTAATTTTGCAGAAACTGCCTCCAAGGAAATATGTGACCAGAAATTACTATTTATTCACAGATACAGATCAAACATACTACTTAAAAATTCAAAGCAAAATATGGTTTTGTATTGTACTTTTCCCTGAATATTTAACATTTTTAATACTGTATTTGGTAAATTATGCCACTGCTTGAGTGTGCCAGTCTGTTCACTATAAATACATTTTACAAATCTTTTTGGAAATTAAGCTTCCAACTGTACTCATTAAATCATGAATAAGATTTTTGTACTGCTCATGTTAAACTTAACAAATCTTTAGACTTACTTTTTACACTTTTGTCTTAATGTTTACAAGTATGAAACAAACATACATATCCAGAAAGAAACATCACAGTGCTTATGACAAACAGGCAACTTCATACTGATATTCAGATGTTTACAATGCCTTGTTTCAATGACACTTGTAGTTCTTTTGTCTTACTGGTAACTAAAATCTACTGCTATGCATACATAAACAAGATTTTGATTACATCAACTTCACAAATACATAGGATGACCAGACATCCAAGAATATTGTACATACTTTTACTAATATATTTGCAAATTATATTTTATTCAATTAAATTCCAATAATGAAGTCTAAAGATCTATAATAAAGGTGGATCATTGAAGTGACACACCTTCTTTTAATCAAAAAAATACTTGTCAGAAGCTCTCTCTGCTTCTATAATTGGGTAAAATTATGAACCCATTCTGTTGTGTGTAGGGACAGAGATTAGCTGCATCTAATAATACCAAGGGAAGGTTACATTCTCTTACCTGATGCCAACAGCTGGATAAACCTCAGAAATGTGTCTTTCATTAAAATAAGGCAATGGAATATGTGTGTCAGTTAAATTAGTCTGTTATATAAAACAGTGGAACTAGAGCATTAACTAACAAGAAAACTGCAGCATATTCTATAATTTTACAAAAGTAAACCCATAAAATAAGATTGGGCTAATTTCAGCAGTGATAAGAGGAAAAAACCATGCCTGCCTGATAAGGGTGCCCACCAAACAATAACAACCACAAAAATGTGTTACCCTCTACACATAAAACATTACACTTGCACTTCTCACATTATAGTAAGTTAACATGCAGCCATGGAGAAGCATAAAAAGGCAGCAGTGAAAGATATAGTTGAGTCGGTACTGCAGTGTCTGCCTTTGTCCAAAAAGTTTCCACCAAGTAGTGCACTAGTTATGCACATTAATATTCTACAAATTTTTATACTTTGACGTATATCAAGATGCCCTTCCAGAAGGTTTCAAGTTACTGACATTAATAATGTGAATGAAAGTTCATTTATGACAACTGTTATGTGAAATTTCAATGGATTCAGCACTAGGTAAGTAATAAGTCAATAACTTTAACAGTACATTTGACCAAAGTACTGCAAATTTACTTAACAAATGTTTCGGGCTCATAAGTTCTTGTGACCTGAAAGAAAATCTCCACTGGCTCCTGATCACAGTCATAGCAATGTCACTCTTATGTACAAATAATCAGTTTACAAGAATTAAAAAGTAAAACCTTCCACTGTTAGTGAAGAAAATATGTCATACATAAATGTGTTAATATGATCCTGCAATTTACACATCACTGTAATATTTCTCCATGAACTTGAATGTACATGCATTTTTTAACTACATAATTCAATTTTTTCCAAGAAGTTCTTACATTTTTTTTTCAATCTGGAATTTCCTGTAATGAATGTTTTACATATTAGGTGAATGGACACTTTGTCGGGTAGCAAAACTGTTCTGTTCCTACCTGTGAAAAGGTTACATAAACTTTAAAATTATAATTGCCTAGGAGGAAATAATGTCACCACATACCATATTTTGCTCAAAAAACCGACCTAAATTTGAGGGTTGTATGTTCAGTGTCTTCATTGGACATAAAAACCATATAAGGTTAGACCGTTACACAGTGATGCAGTGCCATATCTCATGTGAGCAGACACCTGCAAAAGCCTAAAAACTTGCATGATCTCTGGGCTGCACTATTCTCTATAATTATCATATGTTCTTGGAATGGAAAGAATAAAATAAATGCATTGTGGAGAGGTTTTGTCCCTATCCATCCAAGTCCCTGTTTAATCTTCACAACTATCTAACCAAGTGTTGCAGTCAAATGTGTAATATTTATTTATGTTTCATACTTCAGAGGGCCCCTGTTCAAATCACAGCCTAGGGACTAGCTATCCTGACTGAGCTTTTTTGCGGTTTTCTGTGTCCCTAAAGGCAAATGCCGAAATAATACTTCATATTAGGCCTCAGATGCTTCCTTCCATACACTCTAAACTCATCATCATACCATATGGCACTACATGACATTTACTAAAGCAGGTGTCACAAAATACACCCAAACAACACAAATCAATATAAAAAACACATTTTCTTTTACAGTAAAAGTTATTGTAGAAATTTAATTTTGGTATGTGACAGCACAAATAGGATGAGTATAAAGTGAAGTCACATCTTACATGTGGCTTACATTCCAAAGACAGTATGTAAACCCAAAATTATGGATAGACCGACTTACACTTCAAAATCACTTGAGTCACTCACAAAGAACATGATTGTGTACATACATGCTGTAATGTGTATGCCTGTTATGAAAAGTACATATTATACAACTAAAATACTATATAATTTTACTCTTAATTATTCCAGATTTGAGATCACTGAGTGACATGGTGAGCAAACTAACTTATACCATTTAATTAACTAACTAATTAATTATGACTAAAGCATATAATTGAATTCACATATGCTAAATGCACATATGATGTGACTCCACTTTAAACCACATCTGATGCAAAAACCAAATCCATTTTTCTCAAAACCAGTGACATATAAATTGCTAACCAGCTTAACCCATATGTTGAATTTGTATGGGATGGTAGAGTTTTAACTGTGGCACTAGATGGGGATTAGTTGTCAGCTTCCTACACTAACCTCTAACATCATGGGTAAGGGGCTCCTGGTAACCACTGGGAAAGAGGCTGAGTGGACAGCAGAGCAAATCTGGACACAGGTGTAAAGAGAAAACTCTCTGCTGTTGTTGTGAATTGAATCCAGTTCACATATGTGTGTGAACACCACTGCATAATGTTATCTGTAGGTCTCATTAGGATATAAACCTTTTGTCTGAAATATTTTTAGTACACTGAAAATTCAATGAAAAAATAAATAGACATTTTAAATTTAAGCTTCCTCATTGTCATATGCTTACAAAGTATATACATATCCCTTCCATCCATACAAGATGAGCTACAATATGGCTGCTGTGAAGTCAGCACATTGTTTAGACTGATCTGAGGCAAAGTTAGACACACAAAGTCCCTACAGCTAAAATTTCTGGCATAATATACAAACTAAATTTATTTTACCAAATTTAGGCAGCCTTAACTAGAAAACTGGTTATTATTAAAATCACGGAAAAATTGCTTTAATCTGTGATCTGGCAACCTGGAAATCCTTTCACTTAAAGAGAGTAGTCCTAAGACTGGAAGTTTTGCTTTTTGCCAGAAAAAAAGCTTCATCATTGAAACAAATAGATCTTAGGGACATGTTGCAAAAGGCCTCCAAAAGTGTCTGTACATCAATGGTTGTGGTATTTCCTGACACCTTGTCCCCTACTTCATCACCTTCTTCAGCTATCAGGACTCCAACAAACACAGAAGAAGACTCTGATGATCCTGAACTAGCATATAAAGGAGATACCTGAATAAAATTCTCCTCTGAGTAGTTGTACAGTCCAAATAGAGCAGCAATTACAAAAATTTACTTGTAAAAATTTAGGTCAGTATAGGTACCCCTTGATAATCTGTAATATATGATAATCCAGTACCTGTCTTATCCTGTGGGAGCAGAACTGATAGAATTTTACTGTATAGCGGCTCTACCCTGGTGATGAAAAAATTATTTGGTAACTGTCCATGAAACTACACAACATTGCATTCTAGGAGGGTGTAATATTAAAATTACATTTCTTTCCAATGATTGAAAATTGTACCCAAAATTAAATACCCTGATATATATCAGCAAATGTATGACTATTCACAGACTTCTACACCAGCTACCAACCTATATTTTAAAAAATATCCATAATAAAACATGCTGCAGTTAAAACTGTCATATGCATTAAATTTGAAAATGGCAGTGTTTGACAGACTGTTTCAAAATATTCATCATTTTAGCCTGGCAACATTCCCCATTCAATGGGTGACATAACATGTAACAAAGCTCCATTGTTGTCCAGTATTGATGGATATAAATCTGGTCACCCTACTTATATTCAGTCTTTAGAAAGAGGCAGAAATTGGGTATCACGTCATTATTCCATAACTCGATATGTTTGTTTTTACAATCCACTTAGGCTATTTCTGGCAACACTGATGGAAGATGTGCATTATTACATCTGCGGGAGTCTTAATATGGAAGATGTTTAACATTCTGGAAGATTCAACAACTTAATGAGCATATTTATAACAACACAAACTGCCATATACTTCATGTAAACAGTACAAAAGTTTGACAAATGTTTTAACCTCTCATGGAAATTCTGTTCACATTACAGCACAACAATGAAGCCAAATCGTCCCACATATTTCCATTCTGTATTAGGAACATCAAAAAATAAAAAACTATACAAAGTTGGAAAGTTCAATGTTAACAAACATATGTAGAGCGTTATAAAATCTTGCAAGATGGAATCTTTACAGTAGTATTTTGTATATCCTTAAATATGATGATCTTGTATGAAAACATAAGAAAAATATTGCATTTTCTGACGTCTACAATTTGATACCTGATGGAACCAAGCGGGTTCTACATGATCTCCACTTGACTTTCCAAGCCATGGCTCTGCTGATTGGACGGGGAAGTGGCAACATTACAGTCTCCACTGATTATGGCAGGTCCACCAGGCTGGTCTGACTGTGGTCCCCTGGCAACATGGGCCGGGAATGAGTGAGTGGTTTTGTCAACCTTGTGTTACATCAGACAACATTATAATCTGATCTGACAGAAGCTAAGAGGCCAGATTTTTATTGCACAGATTTTGTACGTCTTTTAAAGAAGAGCCACTACCATGGGAAACACTAGATTTTTGAAGTCTTTCTTGCACTGACCGGTCTCGTGCCGCCATTAGACTGGGTTTTTTTTTGACTCAATTCTTACTTTCGCTTTGAGCTGCTATTATCACGGAAAATATTGTACTCTGAAGTTTTTTTTTTCTTTCAACATAATCTGGCATATGGTAATAAGCCAGTCATCTGTTGTGAGCAATGTCATGCATCTGCTAAGATATACTAATATCACATAAAATCTCTCATTTTGAAGAATTTATGCTCATTTTGAATCCAGATATCTCTCTTTTGGCTAATACTTACAGATCACTTTAGTAACCCAGTCTGCAATGCATCCAGAGGCAAGTCAGCACCCTAGCTTATATGTACCTATTTGAAAAGAAAATTCAATGAATCTCCATTAAAATATCTCCATACAAGATACTAAATAACCTGATAAAATAATGGGAGACAGGCAGTTTTATTATACCTCTGGGCATAGGAAAATAAGGCCTTGATTTATCTAGACAGGCCTGCCCACACATTCACTGGGTGTTCTGCTCAGTGTGCAGGTAGCATCAGTGTGTGTGCTGTGTGGGTATGCACATGCATACATGTAAAATGTATCCAGCTGAATAAAGAGTGTCATCTGCAGTACTTTTGCAAACTACACTTTATGCAGAAATTTTGCTAGAAGATTGGAAAAAAAATTTTAGTCAAGAGCACCATGAAAAAATCTTGCACAAGGCATGGTTTACATTAATCAGGAACATAAAAAGTCAAAAAATTCATATATTGGTGTCCTGAAAATCCCTGTGCAATTCCTTTGCCTGACCTTGAAGTCAGAATCTGGTGTCGAGTTGGGATGCATAAAATAATATCACCTGTTTTTCTTTTTCAACGAAGCAATGAATAAGAACCATTGAGTTCAATTAATCATGACACTACTCTTCAGGGAATTAAAGGGGAGAAAAGGCGAGCATAATTCATGTAGCACAATGCCACTGTCCAAATAAAAATTCATTCATGACTGCACTACAAGAGGCGTTTAGCAAATGGTTAATAAGGCACAAAATGCGGCTCCCCACATGTCGATATTTTAATATGTATGATTAATGTAGTGGGAGGGAGGGAAGTGGTAATGCTGAACAATAGCGTTCATGTGAACAACCAATATTTTTTTCAAGAAATTAAAAGAACCTATTAACATTGCAAGGCAAGAGGTATCATGTGTTGAGAAAAATTTACAAGAGTGAGGCATGCTCAGAAACTTCAGGTCAACATTGCAAAATGCTGTTATGAAATAGGGTAAGACACATTGCTGGGGAAGAACAGATTCTAACATCCTGGCAGATGTAGGCATCCTATATTGTAATGCTTCTGAGACAGCTGCTGTACCCTAAGCCAGGAAAAAAATATACTCCTTGCACATAAATCATGAATTCAAATGTACATAATACATCAATACATAAAGATTATGATGATGAAATTGAGAATGAAGATGAAGCTGGCAAAGAAGGCAAGGATAAAGAGCAAAGATGAAGATAGATAAAATCCATGCAGAAACATAAATGGGTAAGAAATTTTTCATAACTTAGCAAACATTGCATTATATATACGCACAAAGTATTCTGGCTCACCTGAAAGATTAGTGGCCAGCACTTCAATTGGCAGTGATCCTCTACGTCTGGCCAGAGCTGGCTCCGCCATCCGTCGTGACAGCAATTCATGGTGCCAATGTTGCCATGTCACTCCTTCTCCAAAAGCTTCAGGTGCAGAATCAGTAAACATCTCAGGACCACCAGAACTGTGCCTGCAGAGAATTTTCTTTCGGATTCTTGTTTTACTGCTGTTCCCATTTCTTCCCAAACTATTGCTAAACTTGAGCTCAGAGTTTAAATCTGCTGGGACAGAACCCCGCCTCACATTCACAGAGTGCTGCTGGTTAATGATGTTAGGTGAAGCTTCTAGAGGCCTTGTGCAGATGTTACTCATAGGGTCCACCCTCCTGAAGCCCTTGACAATGCTCTCACTTTCCCCCTTATCTCCTGAAAAACAAAAAAATTCAAGTTTGTGATCGTACCAATCAAAGAATAAATCTCTCCCAGCCTTGATGCACATCTCTGCATTTGTGTGATTTTATTCAGACAAGCTGTACATACATATTACAGCCAAGTCAGAGAAAGAAAATGGATTCTCCCACACCCATATTCCAAGCATTTACCTTCCCTCTCCCACCAGCTGTCACTAGAATTCTGGACATTTTTCCATATTCCTCTGCATTCTCAATTCATTAATGACATTGACAGGGCAGAGGTAGGGTAGGGGAGCAAACAGCTGAGGTGAAAGTATGATGAAAGTACATTCTGTTGAAAGTACCCTTCCTTAACTTGAGTGTACAAGGAATTACAAATGTGCACTAAATTTTACCACCCAAAATTAGGAAAATGAATTGCCCCACTGGTGTGTCCTTATTGATGACTGAACACATGGGTTTTGGCAAATGTAATGAAAGATCTGACACTACAAATGCTAATAAATGTTCACATGCATCAAAATAGTGCAATGTATGAATAAAAGCAGTTAAATAAGACAGAAGGGACCTCAAATGATGAAGTAATTCAACCAACTGCACCATTTGAAGAAGCTGCTACCCACAAGTCAGCATACACCATAGGTAAGTGTTGTCCAGAAAAGGTGTGGCCATGGAACTGGAACTGTGACAACAACACATGGTTTCTAGAATTCAAGATCAGTCAGGCCAACATTGCACACCAAGAGGTATGAACCATGCTGCCACCACTCACATGATCACCACAAGATACAAACCACTGCACTTCTACACACAAAATACTGAAGTTCTCCTAAGTTCATTTTTTTATATTTTGAAGTTTTATGTATTTTTCTTTATTAGCATTTATCAGCTGTGTATTACATTAATCAAACTGCTGCAAAGTTGGAAAACATAATAATGAAGATGATGATGATGATGATGATACTCATGATGATAATGCTGCTGCTGCTACTGCTGCTGCTGATGGTGATGATGATGACAACGACCTTCCCTTAACTTGGGCTTAAAATTGGGATGACATGCCCTTAATATCAGGGGATTATAATTCCTCCATTAAATGGATGATAAAGTTAAAGTTAATCTGAAAGAAATAGGGTTAGATGGCTCAGGAGAAGGTAAAAGCAGTGTTGTAAAAACATCACTAAACATCTGAATGCCATAAAAAGACATAGCCTTTCTTGTCAATGTGAGTGTCTCTCAGCTTCAAAGGGGGTATTTTCTCCAGTGAATTATTCAAGATTGAAGACACAATTTTTCACTACTCAGTTCTTTTCATGAATCCCTTAAAATATTTCATGAACTTCACAAACCACAGTTTTGCAACTGCACCGTCTGTCTACTTATTTGAACTAGGGGGCTTAACTTATTGTATTAACACAAACACAAGACAAACCTGCATAAAAGATAACCCCCATCACAATCTTCAATTTTTGGGATAATACAATGTGTTTAAATTTGCTCGTATTATAAGGTGATCTCCTATTTTCCAGACACTGAATTAGGCAATAAATTCTCTTCTTACATTTGAGATCAGATTCTTAACTGTGAGAGAAATCCAGTACCACAAATAAAAATTCCAATAACAGCACATCTGTGAGAACAGTAGAATGTTAATGTAGACAGTGCTTGCAGCACTCAAAAGATGGGGTACACATATATGCACTTATCAACAGGATGATTAGTGAATTACAAATTGCAAAGGACATGAAGGGGCACAGCTCTGGTTTAGATGGAGGTCCTGTCCTGGTGCTTGCCTGGAGGAACTGAGGAAAACCACTAACAAGATCAGTCAGGACAGCTGCTTGACAAGCTGAAACATGAACTTGGGATGTCCAGAATATGAAACTCAAACATAATGTCTATTATGAACATGTAAACAATGTGGGAACTGTAATATACAGCAGGACAGCCCAACCTCTTTTGTGCAGGTAACTTGAGCAAAACGTGGTCTCTGTGCAGGCAACATGAAGTTCAGTACATAGCAGTTTACAGAGTTTTTCTTATCCATATATTTATGCATTATGTACAATAAAAATATATTGACAATATGAAAAATTTATAAAAATTCAATTCACAACCTAGTCTATGGAGTCTTTGCTTATATCACAATTTTACAAAATGACTTAATAATTGAGTGTACGTCTCCATAAATAAAGAGCTCATAACATTTTTAAAACATTCACAATTTTTAAGGTAGACACTAAATGACAACAGGGAAATATACACCGATTAATATATTAATTTTCTTTGAGACCTAAAAACTTTAACAAGAAAACCCATACTATAATCAAAACATGCATGAAAAACAGCAGATTAAGAGATATGAAATGCATTTAATATATGGCATCATTTGCTTTCCACCATTCAAGAAACTGCAGTACAAACATATAAATACATGTAGCACATGTTTCATCACCTGAATCTTCCCTAACTTCTATTTTCCTTTGAAATAACTGGTGGTGTCAATCATTTTAACATTAGTTATATTTTCCCCTCTGAGCCCCATATACATCTCATTTAGTTTAATGGTATGATCTGTGAGGAATCCAAAATCTAGTTACCACCAAGAGTCGTTTAATTAAGGAGGTACATCAACTCTGTCCTAAAGAAACTCCACACTAGCTGGAAGAAGCTCTTGAAACTTGAATAAAACGTTTCCTCTACCAAGCCAACACACTGAGTATACACCACAATACCAAGTCTCCTCAACATGCTACAACTTTGTCTAATACATGTCTGAAGAACCAGTGTTGAAGAGGCCTAGCATGGATTGAATTTTCAAATTTTTACACAACATTCATCACATGATGAAAATTTACCACTTCTATACAAAAACTTGGCTGATCAATGCCACATTGATAACTATATGAGTCTGGGAAAGTGGGCCATCTGTGGTAATGCACACAATACATAAACTGGTACATTTATTTCTAGAATCCTAGCATAAAAGCTTTGATATGTGTCTTTACCTCTAGCCTTCCCATGTAACATTATTGTTTTTAACAGCTCCTCCTCAATACAGTCACTGCTGCAGAACATCTGAATAAAAAATAAGTAACTAGGAAATGTCACAGAAATCAATTGACTCACATAGCTAAAGGATAAAAAATATACAGATTTCAAGACCTTGCTCCAGTTTGTGTTCAGTGTCATCAGACACACATTTCACACTTATAGTGACAATACTTTGATGTGACTGAACCTCATTAATTGCATTTCTTATTCAGTTCTATTTTTTAATTCATTAGTAATAACTCAGTGGCCACAACTAAACACTTTTCACACCACTACCAACTTCAAACATTTTCTTCACTTCTGCAATATTATGTGAAGCAATGGTAGCCACTTTGGCTCTGTTAGTAGACTTAGAAAATATTGCTTCATGTGATCAAAAATTACATTTCAAATTATCAGCTTCATTTTGTATTTTGCTGTTGTTCAGATATTTACCTAGATAGTTTTTATTCTTTGTTATGAAATTTTGTTCAACATTACACATTTTTCAAACAGCACTGCATATTAAACACTCATTTGTTATAACCATTGATAAAGAAGTTGTTAATCTCCAATTTATTATTAAAATTATGAAAAAAAGTTCTCAATATATGTTGATATTTCCAATACACTGAACGTCCATTTCTTTTTCCTTTCACACAGTCACTCAAAATATAGAAATGCTTGTATCTAAAATAAAAACCATGATTATCACACACACACACACACACAATCAGCCTAAAATTCACATGCTACTCATAGAGTTAAGGCTGACTATACCTATACTGCAAACCCTGCAGGTGAATTGGAGGGTCCCCGTTTGACAATCTCATAACACTGAACAAAAAGAAATTTGTCTGTACCATGTATTTTGTTTCGGGGTATGCGGTGGTGCAGGTGGTTTAGGCACTGCACTACAAACTGGAAGGTTGCGGGTTCGATCCCCGATGGTGTCATTGGAATTTTTCATTGACATAATCCTTCCGGCCGCACTATGACCCTGGGGTTGACTCAGCCTCTAACAGAAATGAGTACCAGGAATATTTCCTGGGGGGTAAAGGCGGCCGGTGCGTAGGGCTGACAACCTTCCCACCTTCATGTGCCGACTGTCTTGAAATCTGGGAGCCTGAACCTCCTGGAACCCTCAGGGCCTGTCCAGGCCTGTAATGGGATTGGTTTACCTATGTGTTGTGTTTCACACTGTACAGATTTTAACTGGGGTGTGATATTTCTTGCTATAAGAATGACTGTAAGGCCAACAATGAAAACACTCAAACGAGGTTGCTGGTGCCTGCATATCTGCAGATCATTGAGTAGAAAACATCAAAGTAACAATATACATTGGCAGTCACTGACAAAGTTATTTCAATTCCAGCAACAATTGCCACTAATAGTATGAATATATTTTAGGTACACTAAGGAATAAACAAGTAATGTATGGTTTCTGATACAGTTTGCCAGCATTAACAAGTGGAAATGACTGGACATTCTATGTTTTCTTATTTCAAATGTGTCCATGTGCAATATGTTCCCACAAGATGCAGGCTGGGCAGGCCTGACATACAGCAATGCTTAAACCTTTCTGATTTAGTCATACTGAGAGTTTAGTAAAGGTTAATACTCAGTAAGGAACAGCAGTTCTCTTCCTGTAACAGAATCAACATGACAGTTCTGTTACATGTAATAAGACCTATGTTGTATCTTCGAACATAAGAAGGAATTTTATACAACATCTGGAGCTTCACAGTTCAGTAGTGTATTAAGGAAAGTCTGGAAATATACATTTTTACAAAAACAGGGGTTGGTTCCAAATATTTAGATCACTTGAATATATGATATTAAAATGCACAGAAATATCAACAGCATGTGATCCTTATTGAAAGCAAAATGTGATGCCAACTTCCCAACAGCAGTTGTAACACAAAAGGCAACAATTTTACAAAACACCAACTACTAATGAAATGTGTATTTGAAATCTCATCTTAATACCTCAAAACAAAAGCAGTAAACGAAATGAAAAAATTACAAGGTAAACTAAAGGTATATCTGTCTCTTCTTAATTAAGCACTATACCATGAAGATATATATTCTCAACCTCTGGTTTAGATAGAGCTTCATTCCCCTGAACCATTCTGCAGCCTAGTACAAATCAGACTTTTATCCATCAAAATTTGCTCTGTGGCCCACACAGCCTCCTGTATGATAATACCAGGTAATGAAACTGATAACTTAAATCTCAATCTCATGCCATGAATTAAGAAAAGATGCAGCCCTGCTGGCACTCCACTTTGTCTTCATACCACTGGATTTAATTAATCAACTATAAAGTAACACTGGACTCACTAAAAAATAATACAATACATAGTGTACTAATAGAAGAAATTCGAAATATGGTACGAACTCTCACGCAGCAAAATTGGACATCTTATTTCAGTTGGGTGAAAGCTCACGCAGGTATTGAAGGCAACAAGATAGTGGACACACTAGCCAAGGAAGCAGCCCAGGACGAGAAGGACGGAACCTATGTATACAACAGGATACCAATATCTACAATTGCTTCTAGGGTAAAGGAAGAAGGGCTCAAAAAATGGCAAGCGCAATGGGAAAAGGCAGTGAATGGAGCGAGCTGCAGATCTTTCTTTCCAAAAGTGGACCAAAGACTCAAATTACAGATCCCAATAACACTTGAATTCACTGCCATCATCAGTGGTCACGGGAAGACAAAAGCATATTTAAACAGATTTAAACTAACAGACAGCCTGATGTGCCCATGTAATGAGGCGAGAACAGTTCATGGAACACATAATTTATGTATGCAGTATACTGGAACCCAACAGAAGCGACATGATAAAACACATAACGATCAGAGGAGGGATCTGGCCCCCCACAAACAATGAACTAGTAAACAAATACTTAAACGTCTTTACAAAATTTGTTAAATCCATAGATTTCACCAAACTGCAATAGACAAGTCATTATGTAGTAAAGTATAAACTAGAACATGTAGTATTACTCTGTACTGGAGCATGTTGTGAATAAACTTATTAAAAAAATAAAATAGGGCACACATTACCTTTACCTTAAAAAATTATAATTTTAAAGAATGCTTTGTGTGGGCAGGAAACTTAGTCCCTCACACTGAGGGAAGAACACTGGTTGACCATGTTGGAGAACAGTGTTTAGAGGAAAATATTTGGACCTAAGAAGGAGGAAGTATCAAGAGGATTAAAAAAATTGAATAATGAAAACCTTCATAATGTGTGCTGCTAGCCAACTATTATCACAGTGATGACATCACGTGGGAAAAGATGGGTGGGGAATGTAACATGAATTGGGGCATGACAAATACATACAGAGCTTTTGATGAAATATGTGATGGAAATTCCAACATGGGAGACTTAAGCAAAGATACGAGAATAATATTAAAATTGATCTTTAAACAAGTGGGTACAGATTGGATTCAACTGGTTCAGGATAGGGTCCAATACACAGGACACTGTCTTCTTGCCATATGCTGGGTAATGTATGACAGTTGTCCACAAAGTGTGTACTGTGAAGTAATTCTTTTAATGGCTATGTCTGCTGTCTTCTGGAATGTTAGGTTACGTTAGATTAGATATCAACATTCTGTAGCAACAATCTGCCTCCAAAATAAAATACTTCAATACCAGATGGCTTGGCATCACTTCCCAAGACAATCTTCCCTTCCGTTGTCATGTCTCTAGGCTGAAACTTCATCGTTCCCAACTACAAAGCAGAATTGCTAACCTCTTCTCCACCATGTTTGGTATGATCATGAAGAAATAAATGTAGCCTGTTTACATCTAAAGTACAAGGTAATTAGCCATAAGTATTGAAATCTAATTACAATACTATACTCCTCTTTGTACCTCATTGTATTAATACAATTCTAACATCTGATGACACATACCCTTACAGGACATACGTATCTGTTCTGCCAATTTACATACACCTGTTGTTTCTGTTAGTCAAGTCAATGAAGTTTGATATCAAAACAGTACACACCAAACACTCTGCAGACCATTAACACCACCTAAAATATGTTTATAAACATTCACCCTCACAGTTATCAAATTCCTCCTCCAGTATCTACATAATGCAGTGCAATTTTCAGAGTACAGCCCTGTTAAGAATTGGATGAGTTCAGCAATAACTGGTGACAGGCTGGAGAACTGATGTTCAATTGCAAGCAAAGGCAGGGACTTTTGTTTTCACCAATGTTGAGACTCTCTCTCTTACTTACTTACTTACTTACTCCATGGTGCAGAGTCCTTGAGAAGCTAAGAGGTTTGCAGCTATTCAAGAAATTCCCCACATTTCACGGAACCCGAAGGTTCATTACCGCACTCACAAGCGTCCACCACCTATCTCTATCCTGGGCCCGCCCAATCCAGTCCATATACCCACATCCCACCTCCCAGAGATCCATCCTAATATTATC
>Ga0123352_10004260_pt1 | contig 21018 bp, 11 predicted proteins | sample TergutLab28metaG_FD_89700 | JGI IMG/M metagenome (GOLD analysis project Ga0123352, IMG submission 89700) | Labiotermes labralis P1 segment gut microbial communities from Petit-Saut dam, French Guiana - Lab288 P1 | ecosystem: Host-associated > Arthropoda: Insects > Digestive system > Gut ...
AAAAAAAAAAGTAGCGGCTCCAGGTCTAGAAAACAGAGATTAACGGCTGTGGGAACCCGTTGCGCTGACCACGTGACACCCCTCTATCCGCAAAAGTTGGCACTAACTTCGCCGACCGGCGGCAGCCGCTCTGTCGGTATAGTTCGCGTGCGGAGTAAGGCCACGGAGTTTTTTTTTTTTCTTCATGAACCATTTATCTTCTGTCGTGCTTCAAACAAGGAGCTAGGATAGCGCAATCAATATAGTGACTAGGCAACGGGCCGAAGGGCAGTTTTTCTCTTCTCCAAAAAGTCCAGACCGGCTCTGGAGTTCACCGAGCCTCCTATCCAGTGGGTAATGGGGACACTTTCCCCTCGGTTAAAGCGGCCAGTGCGTCAGGCTGACCACTCGCCTGCATCTAGTGCCGAAATTAAGAATGACTCTGCACCTACACCTCCTCGTATGTCTAATAGGGAGTATGTGGACAAGTCTACTTTTACTTTTACCTTTATTGAAAACAATTACGTGAACATGCGTTTGTAACACATGTGCTTCTGGTTGGAAATCGTGATGAAACATTGCAAGCACAAAAACATCTACCAAGTAGTCGCAACGTCGGGGAAAGACATTTTCATCTTCATTAGAACGTCCAGACCCGCTCTATGACCCACCCAGCCTCCTATTAAACAGGTGCCTGGATTCGTTCCCGGGGATAAAGCGGCCGGAGCGTGAGGTAACCACTCGCCTTCTAGAGACTGGGTAAAGAATGAATGAAACTGTACCTTTACCCCTATATACATATTTCTTCACGACGTAGACAGGATCAACTTAACCTTTTTCGTTACAAAAATTATTCTTAAAAGAGTATGGTGAGATTACGTGACAGTATACACGAAAGCCCTGTACACTAATTTCCATATTATAAACTCCCCCGTTACTACACTCATCACATTTGCGTTATTGATGATTTCTTTGAAAAGCATCATCACTCTCATTGGACGATGTCTCGTCTCAAACGTATACGAACTCTCTAGTGCTCTGCGGTAGTAAAGTCAGAATGTTCAGCGCCTTTGCTAACACCAAAGTCCTCCTGTGGACTCTATCCTAGACCACCTAATCGTCCTCCCACCATTACAATACGTTTACTTTCTTCCGATACGTCTTGATGTGCTAGAACATTATCCACCCACCGTCTTCGAGTGGCGTTTCCACTGTTAACTGATAACGTTTTGTATGAGGGTGTACGATAAAGGTTGCCGTGTGAATTGCATTACCTTGAGACATGACGTTTGCACGGCGGCGGTAGGAGGGTTCTCCTCCGTTCTGTGAGGTCGTGTCGTTTCCTACATGATGACATGCTTCGGAGGAACGCGGAGGAACCTGCTGCCTCCTTCTTCATAACCTGACCTGAGTGCAAGCAGTAAGTTCTTCCGATACGTTGGCAGCAATTTACGACACTACACGCTGTCATAGCTCAAAAGACCAAAATATTAAATCAATTCTGTCCTGTATTCGTCGAGTATAACCCTCACAGTGGGTCTCGTTCATCAGAGCTCTCAAGAATGAAGCGTCATTGCAATAACTGATACACAACATCAGAAATGTAGCTGTTATTAACGCCTATAACTTTGCTTTCAAAGAAATGTGATATCCCCATTGTGAATGAGCTTCAGTAAGAACACAATTTATAAATGTACGCAGCGTAATCTTTGTGAAGGGTGCTAAATCGCGAAGACTGTTCTTATTTGCCCGCGCGCGCGGGGTGGGGGTGTGTGTGTGTGTGTGTGTGTGCGAGCGCGCGCATACATATATGCGTACACACACACGTTATACATGCATACATACTTACATACGTGCAGACATACGTATACACGCGTCTGTGTAAAGGTAAAGTTTGGCTTGTGCATGCCATGAAGGCATAAAAGGGAAGCAGTAGACGTAGGTGAGTGGTCAGCTTCAGGTCCCGGCTACTTTATCCCCGGTTAAAGCGCTTCCACTACCCTTGTATAGAAATTTTCGTCATTTTGATTGGAGAAGGAAAACTAGGTCAGCTTTCTCTGCCTTGTTTCAGTTTTCGTAAAGACCTTGCCCCACCGGCGAAATATTTCAGGTACTATTCCACTGACTTTGTCTTCATTGTGTGCACCCACTTTCACAAAAAAAAAACTTCCCTTTTTCAGAAGTGGGTCTCCAGTAAGCTTGGTTTCCATGAATAGAATGTGAATGTTCAGATAAAAGGGAATCGCACAAAAACATGCCCCAACTAAAGTCTTTTCTTCATTTACTGAAGGTAAATTTTAAGGTAAATTTATCCCTTATAAAACCCTTATAAGACCGACACTTACATATGGATGTGAATGTTGGCCTCTCTCAAAGAAAGAATGAAATAAGCTTTTGGTTTGTGAAACAAGAATATTAAGAATGATTTACGGCCCTGTTAAGATTAATGGTATATGGAGACAAGTATACAGTAATGAGCCTTATACGCTGTACGATGCACTACACATGGTTAAATTGATAAAAGTAGGAAGGCTGAGTTGGCTGGGACACCACTTTAGAATGCAAGAACTGGATCCTTGCAGAAAGCTCACTGTTCTTAAAACAGAAAGCACTCAACGTGTAGGAAAACCAAAGTTGAGGTGACTGGAGCCAGTTGAGGAAGATCTAAACAAAACTGGCGTGAAAACCTGGAAACGTAAGTAGCAGGACCGAGAACAGTGGACGACAATTTTTGAAGAGGCTAAGGTTCACCAGGGACATTAGTGCCAAAAGAAGAGGAAGAAGAAGAAGAAGAAGAGGAAAAGTAAAAGGAAGAAGAAGAGGAGGAGGAGGAGGAAGAGGAAATTTATCTCTGTGCCCTCCATGAAGACATGGGTTGATGAAGTTATTGTTAACCCTAACACTAGAAAGATTGAAATGTTCGATCATCTTGATGGCCCGACCTTTTCAATTCAGGAGGAAAAACCGTAGTATCCTTTGGATCGGAGGCTAAATGGGTCCCAGAGTCGATCTGGACCCTTCGGAGTAAAAACAAATGTCCTTCCCGTGCCAGGAACCGAACAATTCCTCGATCATCCCAAACTTTGTCACTGTACGTACAGTACTACAATAGCGGGGATCCTTTCCACTCTTGAAGGAACCACGTAATTGCTCTGCAGTGTAGATACATTATACATTTGAGGCAGCAGAAAGATGCTTACTCATTACCTTCAACATTTGTACTGAATTAGCAACTATTAGGACCGATAATGTGCGTGGTGTGTGTAATGAGCACAGGGAGATGATAAATGCGTACAAAATTGTTTCTTTGGAAAATTGAGGCAAGACAAGAACTTCCAGTATCTACGTAGAGATATTGGGAAGATAATATTAAAATGAATATTAAAAAGTAGGGCGAGGAGTGGACTGGATGCATCTGTGCGAGATTTGAGATTCTCGCAGTGATGGCTCTAAAAATTGCTGTCTTCTGATATGTGACGTCAGGTAGCCTGGAAAGAATTTTCGAAGGAGCCTGCTGCTTCCTATGAAACTTGGAATAAACTTCGAACACTGCATTGCATTATGTCCCAGACTGTGATTTTAATTCCCTCTTTCATGGGAAGAGCTGTTTTGAACAAAACAAAAGAGATTTTTGCGGTTTAGTACAAAAGCGAATGACTCCCTTCCAGAGGTCACCAAATTCACAGTTTTCATTGTGCCTGTAGGCAGTGCAGGAGTTCATAAATTCAAAGCTGGTAAAGGTCAGTATTCCGTGTGGTTCACAACAAACTACGGTTAGGCCTAAACGTTTATAATGACTGAAAATTTTGTGTTGCCATTTCTGTGTGTTATACATGATGTTACCAATGACTATGAACGTAACAGCAGGACGTTTAAAAACTTGTACCCAGTAAAATGAAAGTTTCACAGTGCATTCCTTCAGAATTCACGTGTCGGTAAATGACGTGTATACGTCTCTATACGGGCTGCAACTCATACTTTACACGAATCGCAAATCCGAATCGTCTTAAAAAGGTTCATCGTAAAAGAAACTGGTGTGTACCATAACTTTTTTTAGGTATGCAGATTTCTCTTGAAATAATTTTCATTCAGGTGGATATTTAACGCTTTAAATGACAGTGCTAACTATATGTACCACCTGCTGTAATTCCCCCCCCCCCTCCACAGAATTCTTTTGTGTGTGAATTTTGGCTCTTAAAATTGGCAATCATTATTGTCCTATTCAGTATCATCAACTGATGGGTCTTTGTAGCTCAGAGATATCATATTTTTAAATAATAATATTTATTTACTGCAATTGGGTTGTTACCCGTTGGCAGTGGTTATTTTACATGTAAACAAAACATGAAATTGGTTACTACTAGATTTAAGTCGGGAGGGCTACGTGAGAAGCATGTAGTGACAACTTGGAATTTTGGGAACCATCTCAGCATTTGCTTATAGACACAAGGAAACCAAGAAAAACCTGTGTCGAGGTGGCCGGTCGCAGGACCTTCCGAATACTGACTCCTAGCCAGCAGTCCGGCATCTAAAGTAAAAATAGCAATACACACGTAGCACAAACAATACACACAAGACAACTAAACAAAAATTCATACAAGACAAAAGTAAACAACACCAAGGTAATACTGTGTATAGTTTCTAGCATTTTTTCCACACATATAGCACTCACGCTATCACCCCAGCCCTTCACTTCTCACCACTTTACTACTTATATAAACTTTTACCTTAAAGCCTCGATTCCCCCCCCCCTCCCCCCTCTTTACACTGCACTTCAGTTCACTTCTCTTCACTTTATTTCATTTCACTACACTTGAATTCATTTCACTACACTTGTTTTCACTTCATATATCGAGGTCAAATTGCGTTGCAGGGAAAAACACTCACTTCTAAACTGGAAATCTGCGGAAATGTATTCCTAGTCTGCGTCCACAGTAACTGAATATGCGCCAGAAAGAAATAAAGCTTAACGAGTTACTGCTCTGTTATTTCATGAAGGCCGCTGTGTATATTCCGAGGTTGTGATGAGGGATTGGCTGGTACAGCCTAAAGCCCGACGCAGAATAATGGTGGATAATGATGTCGAATAAATCTTACTCAGTGCCGTTATGTGTTTCGTAGCATAATGTGGCATAAAGGCACTAGGCACTGCAGTGTTTTCTGATGCGACTTCGACGCATCGGCCATGGTGCGTTTATAGAGCCAGGAAAGTTTAGTTTGGCCGAACCCGTTGACCGCGCGGTTTAAGGTGTAGGTTTGCGGCCGCTCGCTTGATGGGATTGCGAGTTCGAATCCCGCCGTGGATATGGATGGCCGTCTCTTGTGAGTGTTGTATCTTGTCAGGGAGAGGTCTCTGCGTCGGGCTTATCACTTGTCCAGAGGAGTCCTACCGAGTGTGTGTGTGTGTCACTGTGTGTGATCAGGTGCAGCAATGACCATCTACACAACAGAAAATAAACAGACAGAGGTCGGACTAAGAAAGAAAGAAAGAAGAAAAAAGGGTAGTTAATATTGTGACTATACTGTGTAGCCTGCTAAATTCAGACTTGAAAGGTATTTATGAAATGCAGGTAGCAAAGGGTGGGTATTCACTTGGCGAGGGTATATGACTCAGCGACCACTACCTGTACGAAAACATTTACCACTTACATTAGAGTAAATGGGCCAGCTCCAAATGTTCTACGGATCATTGTATTTGAGACTGGTATTTTGCACGGACAAAATAACCCTAGAAAAGATCGTGAAGGCCAGGGGTAGAGTAGATGTTTAGCTCTACTTTTTCTTTAACCTCGGCTCCAAATGGGGGTGGGTGGTCAACGCCAAACCCTGGCCGTTTTCTTCTTCCTCTTATCCTTCAATCTTTTAACTGGTTGGCAGCTTTCCATCTGGAATTGTTGAAAGCCATTCTTATCATTGCTCTATAACTGTCAGCTCCTGTGTTTCTACCGGCCGTTTTATCTCCGGTAAAGAGACCTGGTACCGATTGCACATCAGGCTGGATGTGCCCCAGTGCCGGTCTTGACGGGTACAGAAAATCTTGGCCCCTCCGGGATATTATCCCCGGACCTTCCATTTTCACTGACATCTAGTGCCATAAAGCAGCTAGCTAGCAGTCTCGTACCCTGTTTCACACTTTTGCTTCATCCTTTCATCACATCCCCACCTCTCCATGTTTCAGCGCACTTTGTGCACAGAAAGCGGTCGCTGTAGTTCACTGCGTTCACCCGAGATTTCGGTTGCCACGACGATGATGCTGCAGATGCCAGTCTCTTGTAATAATGACTACATGTAGATCGGTTAGAATCAACCAGTCTATCGGAGAAACTTACTGTTTTCACGTGTTACTTCTCAATTACCACAGAACAGCAGATGTATTTATGACTGTAGACCGTGGCGTCTTCCCGTTTAAAATACACATAGCAATGCTAAGAACACAGTCTCTTCCGAACGCTGAACGGATATATGTTACAGGATGGCCGACCGATTCGATTCCTGATAGGGACAAGGAAAGTTTCTCTCCTACAAAACGTCCACACCGGCTCTGGAACACATTTAGGCCTCTATTTAATGGGTACCGGGGGTTCTTTCCTCGAGTATAATGCGGCCAGAGACGTGAAGCTAACCGCTTATCTCTTAGTACCGAGTTTATGAACATGTGAAGCTATACCTTCATTCCCTATACGCCATCATGTAGTACACAGACGTAAATTTGCCTTTACTTTACCGCTGCTTTTGAATTGCTATTCAGTCGCCTACAGTGATGTATATTTTTGACCGAGTCGTGGTATCTCGTAAACAAGAAATGGGCATTCCCTTCGGGACTTCACCAAACGATTTTCTCTGGGCCGACTTTCGGTTGTTTTTAGATAACAGCTCCACGTAACTCGCCCTGGCATGAATTCAAGGACGTCTACGGAGATAATATAAATACATATCGCCTTTGTTTACGGAAGGATTTTGTCCATGGTAAAGCCAAAAGCAATAAACGTTTGGAAATATTGTTAATTTATGCTGTTATCAACATAGGTGGTTGTCAGAGTATTACGAATTTAAATAAAACGCAGCTGGGAATTTTGGCAACTAAATTGTTAGAAATCTCCACCTCTCCCTTTTTCTCTGGTACTCGACGGACGGAAAATATCTTTTACGACGTTGAGCCATTAGTTACGTTTTATCCAAATCTGCGATCAGACGGATACACAGACCAGCAAGGAATATTAAAAATATTGGGATTGCGGTTGAAATTCGTAAAATTGTTTTCGTGCAGCTAGTGAGCACCAGGTTCGAAATTTGTATTCCACACACGACTAAGATAAAGCTGCAACGCAGACGTTCCTATACCCGCCATTAAGTCATATACGGGGAGTGGAAGTATAACTCGCACTAATTGCAACAAACACAAGAAATTTACTCCAATGCAACTAATGTTTATTTATCTATTTAGGGATACACAACTACATGTTTTGGCTATGTACAAGCTATCATCAAAATGTATAGCAAACTAAGAGGTAATATGGCCGGTTCCAGTGGCCGCGCGGTCTAAGGCATAGATCTGCGGCCGCTCCCCTTCTGAGACTGTGGGCTCGAATCCCACCGGGGCATTGATGTTTTTCTGTTGTTAATGTTGTGTGGCGTCAGGTAGAGGTCTCTGCGACAAGATGGTCGCTCGTCCAGAGGAGTTCTACCGACTGTGGTGCGTCATTGTGTTAAGTTACCTAGAAACCTCGTGAATGAGGAGGCTCTGGCCCACTGTGGGCTGTTGCGCCAAAAACAAACAGACAGAGAGGTAATATAAATATGTACAAAATTAGCGCACGATAAAATGAAGCGCGAACTCCAACTTTTACAGTTTTTTTTATTGATACTTTAAAATGTCTATATTTATATATGTTAAGATGATGGCGTAACGTGTGTTAAATTTTTCATTCTCACCCTCGGTACTAGACGGAGGTGCGTGGTCAACTACATGCCTCGGCCGGAGAATGAAGCGAGGCCCTGTGCTCATTAACCAGAAGACTGGATGGGCGCGAAAGTGGGTCTGGACGTTGTTGAGAACATCAAAACATCTTGTCCCTGCCAGGAATCGAAGCACGATTCCTCGTTCAGTCACTACGTGTATACCGCCCACGCTTACAATTTTTCTCCACTGAACACAGTACAATCCTTGAGTAATGTGTGAATACTTCTGACCGTGTAAACAGCAACAAGACAGGCGATGTACCTTACGTGTATGGTAAAGCGAAACGCTGAGGCGCATTTGTGCGCAACCATTGATGCAGTGGAAAAACCGTAAGTATTGCATATACTGAGTGTGTATTTGTAACCTTAGGTGTCCAGCGTGTAATGCGCGTGCGCCCTGCTGTCTGTGGCCTGCCCCGCTGTACAATATTTTTCCACCTAATCTCATAAACGACACGATTTTCATAGGAAGGTTATTAAACACAATATGTGTGTTTTCATTTTCTCTACGGTGTTTATATGAAACATTTCTCATTCTAAGAAGAATTGAGCCAGATATGATCAAAAAGTATATTGTATTTATGTTAAGTGCCCACTATTCTTGTCAGATTTTGATGTAACTTGAAAGTTCTCAACAGTTTTCGAAAAATACTCAAATATCAAATTCCATGAAAATCCTTTCAGTGGGAGACGAGTTCATCCTCATATTACCAGGATCTGTGACGTGTCCCTTCGGACAGCGTCCTCCCATCTTGTTCTTGGTTTTCCCACTGGTCTTGTGTTATGAAATTTCCATTTAAGAACCTTTTCTGGGGTCTTTTCAGCTTATGTGCTTGAAGCTCGTAGTCGTTTTTCGAAATTTTGCGAACGCCCCTAAAAACTGGGAATACATTCATGTTCTTTTTCTTTTCGTCACAAAGTCTGCTACGGCATGCAGTTAATCGTGTTATGAATGTTTTGCTGTGGCATTTTAAAAGCGAAGAATAGAATTTATGGTCCCAACGCAGGCGAGGGAATGGGCTTGCGCGGAATAAAGTAAGACCCGTTAAAGGTGAGGTAAATGCAACACGTCATGGAGGCATGTCGGAGACACTAACATAACACTGTCTGCATTCCAACCACAGAAACTCGTTGGAGTGAGCGGTCAGCTTCGTGTTTGGGGCATTCTAACCTGACGTGCCAAGTGGAGAAGATACTGTATTTCGGGACTGCGACATGACGCCGTTTTTTTTTCATTAATTTTCTCAGGGTTGCCAAACTGAGTCCCGAATTACAGTGACACCCGAAGGAAACTTCGACGCGTGTGCGAAGAGAAAGATCTCTGTGTATATCCGTCATGGAAAGCCGGCCATCTGATCCTTAGACAGTCAAGGTCTATGTTAAGCCAGCTAAATAATTAAACCTCTGGTAATCGAAGCCGACCGCTCTGCATTGCAAAGTCTGCTTATGGCATCTGAGCCCGAATTGATTCCTTCCAAATTATTTTCACAAAGACCGAAATAAATTGTAATATTATTCGCCCTTCTGCTTCACTTCTCCAAGGGCCACTTTCATTTTTTTTTTACCAGACCTGTAAGTATTTATTTTTCCCTGTAACCAAAGTATTTTCCTTGATTGTTTGCGTCAAGACTTTTTTTTTTCCTCCCTCTTTTTTACAACCATCTCAAAATTTCAGGTCCCCCCCCCCCCTTTTACCCTCTTGCACATACGTTAATAACCATATCTCTGAATAACGAAATTCCGGCGGAAAAAAAATAAATTTGGGGTGCTGAAATATCTATGTCTTCCTTGTTGTGGACAATTTAAGGCGCTGTAAAACAAAGAAATGTGTAGTTTTTCATGTGCACATCATAAAGGCGTGTGGATGAGTGGAGGTATAGAACAACTCGTTCTTAACCTTGACGCTAAATGGAGGTGATGGTCAGTTTCACGCCCTGGACAACAATAGGCATCAAAGAGTGCGTCCGTAGTGCCTGTCGTGTAGGAAACCGTAATGGCTCCAGACCCGGAAGGGATGCTTTGGACAAGATAAAAGTCTCATGCTGCTGGCATGAGTCAGTATAGGCCTACAGTTCCCACAACTATTCAGTCCGTAGCTTAGGCGCTACATCTGCTACACTCGACTCTTGTTTAGGCGTTGCATCCGAGCTCTTATAATACATTTTATGCGTGTACTGAAAAAAAGTCTGTGGGGAATCTGCCTTTCCGTTTATCATAAGCCTGACCTTACTGAACCAATTTCGATTAAATTTGATAGACCTGTTACACATCTACATTATGTACATTACCAAAAGTCAACCATCGTTTCGTTCAGATATAACTGCTGCTTGTTTTGAAACTCAGATGTTATAAATCTTTCAAAAAAGAGTTATTACTGTAGCTTTTACTTGCATCATTTTTCGATGTGGCAAAGTCTGAATAAATTACATGGAGAAATACTTTCGGATTTGTTGCAGAAACTTTCTAATAATGAAGCAAGCCTACATGCTGACCATTGCAGAAACCTGGATTGGGTTCTGTCATTGTTTCATTCGCAGTATTGCCAGTAGTTAGTAGTCTACGCTATTCCCCGGTTAATTCTTTCGAATTCTGATTCAACACCAGTGAAGGTAGAGTTGCCACCTGAGTAGCAAAAAAAAAAACACTTGCTTGGAAGTGCACATCAAGACCAAGAGATAATGTGTTATCAAATAAATAATAATTTCCATGTAGTGTGAGAACTTTTCAACGGCACTCTATACACGTTAGTTGTTTTTAGTACTTTGAGTTCCACTGCATTTTTCCTTTGTATTTTTTTCCCGGAAATTTGAGTACATTATTAACGAGAATGTTAAACTTCTGTTTGAAAAAATGTGGCACGAGTTTTGCCGTATAGGCCAAAACACTGATTTGTACTTGGATATATCATGTATCATCGTATCACCATTAATGTAAGTAGAGATCAGAGCATTTCAATGTGAATACAGCTTTCCAAACTTGTAATCATACCGAACACATCATCTGTTTTGAATTTAACTACCTGCAGTTTTGAGTACGTTTCAGTACATCTGACCGGACGAGACCTCACACGACGCCTAGTTTAGGCGTTACCGGTAAGTCTGCCTTTGTCGTACTGAAGTTGACTTGAAGGTAAGTTCGCACATTATAAACAAAGTTCGAATAATTCATTTCATCGTGCTTGCGCAACACATATGTCTCTAGATTTTTCAAAAGATAACTTTCAATTTTGCACTTTTATGCAACCAGCCTGTGACAAGTTCCGTTGTGGATTCTGAGGCCTCGCGGTGTTCATATAGGTAATTAGGGTCCTGAGACTGGTTCAACCGCCTGACAAAATATGTTTCTGTCTCACAACTGCGCGGTTTATGCACACGGATCAGTTCGCACTGCATCCCAAGGCCAGTTGCATACTGATCACTCTTTGTCTTATTAGTGTATATGCTGTAGAAATCTAAAACAGTGAACCGCTTGTTAGGGGTGTCCGAAAAATTGCGAAAAGCGACAATTAGTTTCGTTCTGTCTGTCCGTCCCTTTGTTCTCATAGAACAACTCGGCTCCCACTGGACGGATTTTTCATGAAATTTGCCATTTCAGTAATTTTCGAAAATGTGTCGAGAAAATTCATGTTTCATTAAAATCCGACAAGAATTATGGGTAGTTACATGAAGACCTGTTTAACATTTATGATAGTATCTCGCTGAATTATACTTATAATGAGAAATGTTTCGAAAAAATGTATAGAGAAAATCAAAACACGTGTTCAGAAACTTTTTTTCTCTAAAGTCGTGTCTTTTATTAAATAATGTGGAAAAATATGGAAAACTCAGACAGGCCACAGATTAACATAATACGGCGCATGCGATTTGTTTTTTGGATAACTAAAGCTACAGACACACACTCGGAATGTGTAATACTTATTGCTTTTCCAGAGCAATAGTGGTTTCGCTAACGCGCTTCAGTGTTACGTTTATACGTACATTGTCTGTCTGTCTGTCTGTGTCTGTCTTTTTCATATCTCCCTTCTTATCATAAAGAAGTTGACATTTTTTTTCAGGGACAAGTATAAAAAAATGAAATTATTACTGAAAGCAAGATGAAATTCTTACCTTTTTCCTTTAAAGGCACTTAATTAGGAATTTCTGGTACCTCTTGCTGAAAAAGCCCCATCTTAGACACCTGCATTGAGATGGCTGAACTGAATAGATTTCTCACAGATTGAGAATAACTCGGTCTAACGGGCTTAATTTTTCTTTTTACCTGAAAACGGAAACATCCGTATTCCGATACGTTGTGCCCAATTTTTTAATCATTTTGCGTTTTTGGAACACTAGACAATTTAGAGCCCCGAAACAGAGTCGTAATCGACAGGCTGGGTGAGCGTTAAGCTATTTAATAACGCTACTTCTACTCATCAGATGATACGTGGATGAGAGTGATGAATTGGTAAGGATGTACAAAAATGTGGTCGTGACCTGCTTTATGGGGCGTTTCCACATTTTCGTATCCAAAATCGCCGAATGCGAAGTAGCAGTGCTAATAATTCAGCAGTGACATGTGACGGTATAGTGTCAACACCAATTCTCCTTCATGATATTTCTCCTTGTTTTTGCCCAGGCATTTTTGTACATTATTCCTTCTCTCTCAACCCTTCTGCAGGCCTACAGGACGCGTGGCCAGTATCGAATCCGTTTGTTTGGTCTTCACGTTAGAGTCTGTTAACTTTGTAACTTCGACGGACGAAAAACGTGCCAAAAGGAACTGAATGTTTGTTGTTCCGGTCGGTACCCTATCGGGACGACTGGGCACCAAAAAAAAACTGGCTAAAGTAAATATTGTTTATCTTGTTTGTTATGGTTGGATACGTATGGAGGAAAATTTCTCATATTGAAATGAAGAAACTTCGTTCCTGTGAAGGACGAACCAGTGGCAGAATGCATTAACGTACCCACTACGCACTTAAATTCTTGGAAAGCTAAATATAACCGCCGTGTATGTCTACAGTTGTCATACGTAGTAAGAAACGGCGAACTTCCTTTCGTTTATTCAAGTGCATAAGTCCAGCACATATCGATTCCTTACAACACAGCCGTGTTCATTATTCAAATGTGACGCGGCTTGGCCGCGAGTTCAATACCTCGGCTGTTCTGTCAGTGGATTAAACAAATTCGTTCAGAACACGAGATTCTCTTGTTGGGTTTACCGTGGCTCTGAAAACTGGCGCTTCTAGACTTGGCCATACACGACGTAGTAAATGCACGAATCGAAAAATATGTTATCATCAGACCGATGCCGGAGATTGTAAAATTCTAAATTTCCGATAAGCGGCTGTGTTCTTTGATCTCCAGCGCAGGACTGTTTGTCACAATAGACAGTCATCAACATTAGAAGAATCTTTTTGATCTGCGTGACCCTGAGAGTGAAGACGTCTGAATCTTTTTGTTCCACGACACAGCGTAACATCCCACATGATTTGAGTGCTCATCTAAAGCCTTCGTTTCAAACATTATTTCATATAGGGTTCTACGAGTCTACGTAACTAAAAGAGAAGTCTTGTATCCAGGGTATGTCCGTAGTGGGTATGACTTTGCGACAGTAGATTTGTGTCCACAGTAAACAAACATCAAGGCCCCCTATGTACGAAAATTTGCACAGAACACATTCGAAATATTTGTGTATTACAGGTGAATATATTCTCCAGTCCTTGCTGTTGAACAGTCAATGAGGAACTGGATGCCAGGGAACAGATTAATATGTTATATTTCCACGAAATGAGTCCAAATGTAGAACTTACTAACAGCATAAATTATTGGTTCGATCAAAGCGGAATCTAATTTTAAATGCAAGTCGGCACACGAATATTCATGTTTTATTTGATAGCGTGATGGCATGGAAAGATGATAAGCACAGATGTGCAAGGTCACGGCTAACTCTGCAAAGGCATTTCAAGCCCGAAAGAACAGAACATTAGCAGTAGACTAATGGCTTTCAAATCAGCGCCCGAAATTGCCCGGAACATACCGGAAGGGCGCTCCGGTTGATACAAAAAGGAATTAAAAGCCTTCCCGTTGATACATCTTGACTAACTTAAACGTTTATGAATAACATCGTTTACCTTGCTGATTGTCAGAATTGCACAGTTGTAACACTGTTCAAGGTGTATATGTAGTTCGATCTAGAATGTCTCCGCTTCCTGGTTGGTATGTTCGTAAATTATTTAACGATACTAAACCAGTGGGAAGTTTTGTTTAGTTTAAATGCATACTACACTGGAAATAAATGTAAAGGCCAAATTTGCTAACTTTAGGTTTACTGTTCCTACATTTACCTGGAAAGACTGCCAAAAATTATGAAAGAATTGAGTTGGGACAGCCTGTGTCTTTGCCTTCAACAACTACCTTCGTATGTAGGAAAGTCCTTAAAACGTTCGTAGTCGAATGGCTAGTCAGTCAATTTTCTAGTTTTGTGAAAACCAAAGGTTTGTTATCGTTCTTCCACAAACCTGCCGTTGGACCATTTTCTAACGTAGAGGAATCCCATCAACACCTTTCTGAGTCTCAAAGATTTATTTTGATCCACTTGAAATTCTTTGAGGCTTTCCGACGTCAGTTTCATATATTTATATCCGTCCAGCAAGTCTCCTCTCTCATTTTTGTCGCCCCAAGAGTATCGGATCGATAAAAGTGACGAAATTCCTCGCTGTTTGGTTTCTAATTCCTTCTTGTTTCCTCTCTCCTCGGTCCAGACATCAGCAAATTGTTCTTAAACATGCTCGGCTAATCGTGAAATTGCAGTAACATGAGGTACTGTGGGAAAACAAAATGAATATTAGAAAGAGACCACTTAGGAGACTTAGGCCTAGATAGGAGGGTAGTATTAAGATGGATCTGCAGGAATTGGGATGTGGGGGCATGGACTGGATCGAGCTGGCACAGGATAGGGACAGGTGGCGGGCACTTGTGAATGCGGTAATGAACCTTCGGGTTCCATAAAATGCGAAGAATTTCTTGCCTAGCTGAGAACCGGTTGGCTTCTCAAGAAGGACTCTACTCCATGGAATAAGTAAGTAAATAAGTAAGCATATGATAATCAGAGAGATTATTTCAGCAGTCCTAATTTATAAATGAGTATGGTATTTCTACAGGCCAGTGTTTTTTAAACTTGCGGTCACGAACCGTCTGTGGCTGACAAGTGTTTCTTCACCGAGTTGCTGCTTTCCTCCTTTCTCTTCCTCTGTTTCGCCTGCGCGAAGTTCGCGTTGTCCACTGCATGTTTTATTTCCTTGGAATCCTCCGACACATAGAATGAAGTCGCCAAACGCTTTGTTGAGGCAGACAGCCCAAGTATTAATGCAGCCAAATTTCCGGAACCCCCTGGTCGGAGGGCACTTGCGGCTGTTTGTGTTCCTTTCGCCACACCTCTGGCTATAGCCGTCCTCTGTCTGACTCAGAGGCCGGTGCGCCGTGAGTTCTACATGTGCGATCTTTGGTTTCGCCTTTGACATGTTTGCGAAGGACAACAAGACGCTTAGCAGTGCACGTGGTATGTGTGTAGTTAGTTCACTGTGTGTATTGTAGATTGGGACGGGATCATGAACGCGACACACTGGTAAGTGGACAAGTGAAAGAATGAATGAATGAGTAAATACATTTTAATTCTATTTCTTGGTTGCTTCCTGTTTTCGTATAAAGCAAACACTCTTTTTATTTAAAAACAGTAGTGTAACTGCATATAAAATTTGCCTTTCATGCCTCCTTTCCTAGTAAACAATAAGAACAGCCTTCTTTCTCGTATTATTATTAATATTTACAATGTCTAGTAGACGTCTTCAGTTCAGTGCATTCAAACTTGGAAGTATATGTGCTCCTCTTTCTCTTCTTTTACGAAAACTCGGATTATAAATTATTTGCTTAGGTCGCGGTCCAAAATGTATTTCATATTCTGAGTCGCGAGAAAAAAAGTTTTCATAAATGCTACTGTCGGTCTGGGTGATACCCATTTGACGACATCATCAAAGCCCGAGATCCAGGGGTGGCTGCGAGAGCAGGACGTTTCCATTACCGTCAGGACTTTGAAAGTCTCATCTTACGCTATGAAGTGTGTCTGAATCGGTTTGGTGACTGTGTGGAAAAACGAAGGATTGGTGTCAAAGCATAACCGTATGCTTTCCTCATATCCACTTACCTCCATTCATCTAAATAAATACAGAAGAATTTGTTTTCTGACTTTAGGTTTTATATTTCATACATTAACCTTACAATTTTTTATTTTTCCCTTCTAAATGAATTGCACCCGAGGGGAGCCCCGCACTTACCCCACCCTTGTTGCAATCTTGTTGAGAGAGGGAGTATCTACCATTAACAGCAGGGTGAAGAAAATTGTATAAATAGGTGAATAATTTTCATTCTTCGCTGAAAAGTCTCACAGTGGTTAACCACTTCTATTTAAACAACCAATAGATATATTTAATTATTACACAGCCCTGTACAATACAGTCACCATTTCTTCTAGGTTAACAGTTTCGGCCTACATCCAGGCCATCATCACACCTATACACTATATAGAACTTACGGAAAAACCACACAATAGTGCACATGTTAATCCGGGGAAGAGATCGCGTTCCCCTTACACAAACGTTATAAAACCTGTTGAAATCGGTAAAGACAAGAGTTTTCGTAAATCAGAATTGTAATACAGAAGATAGGTAGTACAGAACATTCCTTGCGGCGTACGGTGCACAGTGCAGCCTCAGTTTCCAGTCACAGTATGGACAATGTACATGAAGGTCATCTGGTGTTACAAGTAATTTGCAGTTTGTTTAAATGTGTGGGAACTCTCCACGCTTTCCCCTACTATTGTTTTTCTTTACGATTTGTCTGTGTTTTTTTTTGTTTGTAAATGTAAAAATTATAAACTTTTAATTAATTGATAGAGTTTTCGTTTAGTTATTTGTATGCGGTCAGTGTAATCTCAGATTCCAAAATTGAAAACCCATAAATGATTATTTGACAGTTCATACAGTTAAGGGTACAACATCTTGCCACTGATGCCGTCCAATAATAATGTACATGCAATAGAAGGTGGTGGCGTTTGCAAAGCGACATCTTGCCGTTGTCACTAAGAGGGTTCGACCAAAAATATGAAGTCGATAATACATGCAGCACGCATGGGTACATTAGAAGCCCATACAAAATATATTCGGAAATCCTCATACTTTCCCCTAGAAAAAAGAGGTATTAGTGGACTGAATTTTTACTGGCTCAGGGAATTGTTTAGCGGCAGATTTTACTGCACGCGGCAATGAAGTATCGAGTTCCATACCAAGAGAAAATGTTTGAACCACATTTCCGCTTATTACGTTGGAAGGTGACGGTTTCGCTTTCAGAGACCTCAAATGGACGCGCCTTGCAGTACAATTGCTGTGTAATTTGACAGGAGGAATGCCTTACTTTAAATGGAAGCGAAGTTCTAAATGCGTTCCTCTGGTGTAACCTCATATTTTAAAAGAACAGTGGGAAGTCTGACTTTCTCATGACGTATATTGTTTGCCAGGATAATTGAAACACATTGTAATTTAACGTACTTATCTCTCGAGCAGCACACACTAACTGATAATTTTTCCGAAACTTCAGTAAGTTATCGTTTACGTAATAAGCACGACAACAAACACGAAGTTGCGAAACGTGGAGTAGCAATGCTTCTGCAAGGTGAACAATTGCGTTGCGTTTCAAGGTATTTAACTTGGATAATCCCAAGTAGTTCCTTTATCTTATTCTCCTTTCTCAGAACTATGTTGCAGCTTAGTCAGTACACATTCGAGATCCTAAACCGGTGGTCCGCGGACTGCTGCTGGTTCGCACCCTCATATCCTTCGTCCGAACGGTTGATGTAGTCCTTCTATGAAGATGAGAGTCATCTCAGCTAGCCAGTAAATTCTACTTTTTTTATTGACCGAATGTTTATTATCGTCTGCCATTGGTATCTGCCGACTACACTGAATGGATTCCACGGCCTCTTTCTTACCCCATTTGTTTGAGATCCACTTCTACGTTGCCGTGTCTAAAGTTTTATATTCCTTTCCCATCTCACACGCGTGTGAACTGGTTCAAACAAAAAATAATACCGCTATCTCCGTAAATTGTCGGTAGTTTGAATCCGTTAAAAATTCTTGGAATATTTTCTTTCATCCAACGCTTCGCAGCGGAAAAGAATGAAGTTCTGTATTTCTGCCTGCTTTTTCATGAAAACGGTAATAGCACTAGGTACCGAAATTACGAACCTTGGAAAGAAACTGGCTGCCTAATCGGTAAATCAGACACAGAAACTTGATTGTCTAACTGGTGAATGAAAGAAGTACTTTGTAAGCAAGTTATCATATTTTATTTTAATTAAAAATACATGATTGAGGGTTTACATTTGTCATTATTTTAACAGGAAGGGAAATAAGCATTTTACCACTAGAGTCTGCAGAACGCAAGTACTGCGCAAGGAAACCAACAATATTCAGAATGGTGGATCGGAGTGTAATTTCATCTACAGTATTACATAAACTGACAATCCATACACAGCCTTCTTTATTAAGTACCTTTGTATGAAGGAACAATAAAGCTTACTCGCCTGTTGTATCAGAAAATAAACACGCATTCCCTTGTACATTTTTGGCAGGTGTGTATTTGAGGCCACCCCTGAGGGTTACCTTCATCCTTCAAGATATTCCCACAGATCGTGTGAAAATGCCAAGTTCATACCCAAGGTCATAGCTGCAAACGGGAAGTACTGGATACATGACAGGCATTTCATACCTCGTCCGTATCAGATTAGGATGACTGTGACAAGCAGTTACAAAACCTCTGTCTAAATAATTAAATGCTGTAAACAATAGTTGCAATTTATAATTAACTAATAGGAGAACTGCGTCCGTAACTGCATAGAAAACAGTCCTAAGAAGATAAAACCTTTCTTGGACTGCCTAACCCTGAGGATGGGCACACAGTTCTCCTTCGAAGCGACGGTAAATATTTGCTAATCGAATCGTTTAACATCCCAGAAGGCCTGAATCTTGACTATAGTACTTGTCAGACTGGTTAAGAAATTCCGCAACTCGTACGGAATCTGAGAGTACATGAACAAGGAACGCACTGAACTGAAATCCTCAAGGAAATGGAAGAAGAAAAAGACCAAAAATAATGTAGAAAATAAAGAGTCGAAGGGGAAGATCTAAAAGCAGACTAAGCAAGAAATTGAGTAAAAGAAAAGAAAAGAAATTTGACGATAAGAGTGTTTGATGTTTGCATTTTGTGAATGTCTTTTGCTTCTTCGAGTAAAAAAGACAACCTGGCGTTGATGAGGACGACCGGAAAGAAGATTCATTAGCCTGCCATTGGTCTCCGTTACGATTCAGATTAATTTAGTCCACATCATCTCAGTCTGTTACTTCGTGATGCATTTAATACTGTCCTCCTATTTACGCGTAAGCTTTTTCATTGTAATGATTTTTATTTCATTCGGATTGATTTCACGCTGTAAAGACACAAACGCAATAAAGCAATCTGTCGAATAATAAATATACAAACGATATTCAGGTTCATTTTTGCCACCCTCGAATTTGTTTCCTTGTACTTTCGAATGTAAAGTTAATTTCATTTCAGTGTTTATGAGGACCAGCAGGAAAACAACAGAAATACGAATCTGCCGCTTATCAGAGATGGAAATGTTTCGATTTTTTACTAATGTGTCATTACATTAAACGATTCTGTCACAGTAGTGCCCAAATTAGTAGAAAATGTTTAACAATTTATGCTGTGCTTCTTTGTGTTCGTGTGCTAGTGCGAACTCTGGTTGGTGTAAGAGTCTGAAGCTCCTCCTGTCATGGCCGACTGACCCATACGGCGTAGTTAACTTCACCACTGCGCATGCGCAGGCTCAACATCTGTTTATAGCGAACCGTTTTACCGAATTTTGTGAAAATCCCAGAAACAGTTTAGTCACATATATCAGGTCACAAATGGACAAACTGACGGACAGCAAAACGAACGGAAATTATCTGCACACATAAGGCTTTTTTGCTGGGTAAAGAACTCCTAAAAAGGAAGCAAACAAGAAAAGAAGGAAGAATGAATGAATGGGGAAAGACGGAAGGACCTAAAGAGAGGAAGTTGAAGAATGTTTCCCATAAATGGTTCTTAATTTATTAACGTTTTACATAATCCATAGCTTAGGTAGTTTCGATTGAAGTCCTGTTCACGGTCGTCTCTCACAAGTTGGCTGTGCTGTGCTGAATATCCTCCTCAGCACACTGTACTCAATAATATATTTTCATATGAAGTAATTACCATAAGTTGCTGCACAGAAGCCAGTCATCTGTACCATAATAGAAACGCTTACGTATCCGGAATTTACACCAGAGCGAGAGAACATCATTCCTAGGATTGGTTCGTGGGCACTAGTTCCAACTGTGCGTGTTGTATTTCCCGCTGGACCTGACCCGCAATACGTGGTATGTAAACCCTGGTGCTTGTATAGAAAATGAATCAGAACACCACCATGCTATGAAGTACGGAATCGATGAGGAGACCAAAGTAAATTAGTGGACTTCACATGGTATCAAGCCTTTTTCTTTCGCTGTGCTTTGTAGGCGTGAAGTAATCCAATGCTCTAGCTCAGAACCGAATTGTTTTCCGTGTGCAGGACTGTGACTTTGAGCATGAGGTTGGGAGAAATGCTCTTTTCAGTCTGATTTCATAAAGGAGAATAGCAGTACAGGGCGATGCATGCTGAGGTTTGTGGTGGAGTGAAGACTTCTGAACGAACAAGTATTTGGAAATTCCATAGGAAGATTGCCAGAGAGAATACTGACACGTTAAAATGGTAAAATTCACTTCTCTAAGTGTCACTTAACTATGCTTTTAATTGCAAACATTATACAGCGTTAAACACTTTTTATCCAACTAACGCACAATATGGTAATCAACATCATAGTCGCGAGCTCCTGATGATGGGCATAGTAGTGCCCGAAACATGTTGAGCCTATAAGAAGTACAATAAAATAATAAGTGGCATCTAGTTGGTTTTTTATTCTTCAGT
>Ga0123352_10004261_pt1 | contig 21015 bp, 12 predicted proteins | sample TergutLab28metaG_FD_89700 | JGI IMG/M metagenome (GOLD analysis project Ga0123352, IMG submission 89700) | Labiotermes labralis P1 segment gut microbial communities from Petit-Saut dam, French Guiana - Lab288 P1 | ecosystem: Host-associated > Arthropoda: Insects > Digestive system > Gut ...
CAACTTTTGCGGATAGAGGGGTGTCACGTGGTCAGCGCAACGGGTCCCCACAGCCGTTAATCTCTGTTTTCTAGACCTGGAGCCACTACTTTTTTCATTCAAGTAGCTCCTCAATTGACCTCATGAGACTCGCAAGTCTGAGTGGACCCCGTTCCAGACCCATTACTATTCAGAAAATCTGGTAGCGCCGGGGATCGAACCCGGGACCTCTGTATCTGTAGCCAGAAACTCTGACCACTAGACCACAGAGGCGGTCTACAACAACAATAACACATGACAAAAAATAATTCAGAAAACAACATTAGTGTGCTGTAGAGCTGATCTTGGTATCAAGTAAACCTTGTTATCACAGTTCAAATCCAACTAAGTATGTTTACATCATGTTTTTACTAGTGTCCTTACCTGGAAAATGTTGGCACTGAATACAGCCAGTGGGGGTCGAAGCAGTATGTTGGAGACCCGAAGATATTCGGGTATATCTCCATGGGTCTGTCGCTTTATGAGGAGGTTAGTGCGCCGCCTGATCAGATCACCAATTCCACTGAAATTCACCTCTTCGACATGACCATCATAGAACTGCAGCGCTCGCTCTTTGTAGAAGTCCAGCAGTTTACCTTTAGTCTAAATGCAAAACATACCAAAAATTTCATACAGATCCTGTAGTTTTCTTCTAATGATTAATTATTACAAATTTTATTGCACCTGCACTGAGAAACACTGTTATACAAAGTAGTTTTCAAGCATTTAGTAAACATTATTAAATGTACACAACATCCCATCCTTTAGCTTCCATCATGCAATAATCAGGTTCTTGATATGGTGCGCACTATCACACTATCTTGATATGGTGCACATTATCACACTATCTTGATATGGTGCACAATATCACACTATCTTGATATTGTGCACACTATCACACTATCTTGATATGGTGCACACTATCTAGCATACAACCCATCATCTCACTACCTGAAGCTTTCAGGCATAAATTTCCAACATTCCTAGACTGCAATGAGTAAAATATTACTAAGAGTTGGCAAAGTTGGGGTAACACAATAGACTAAATAAATATAAAGATCTCACTTGAGGCACAGATGTATGTTTGTGCACACTCTCAGGTATAGCTAAAGGCCTTGAAATGGGCCCATCTTCCATCCAAAGAGTTCTACCACATGATTAATGTTTATTTTTCAAATTTCATTCTGAATAGTAACATGGTAGAGGACCTACCTGTAAAGATGCATAATGACACTGAAAGATGGATGATTACAAACCTCCACTTTACTTACCTTGTCACTGTATAACTCCCTGACAAATGAAGCTGTTGCTATGCCCTGGTTCCTGAATAGTGTCAAGGAATCTGTGACATTCTTGAACACCTGGTGTGGGTTGAAGGTAACCATATCATCGAGGCGCAGTACATCATTCATCTGCCCTGAGGTCGGACCGCGAGCGCCAAGGAATACCATGGCAAGCAGTGATGTAACTGCAAATGGAGACATGATCACACTTCTTGTCGTTGTCAATCCCTTGGCTGTGATAGATGCCCACAGACGAAACGCCAACTCATTGCAAAGCTCAGCAAAACGCCGCACGTCATCTTCTAGTGCAGCAGAGGTTGCTTCAAGACCCAGGTTTTCATTAGGTGCTGGCTCTAGATCAACTGTAGTATATGACTGTGGACGCTTCAGTTCCTCGGGCTGTGCATTGTTCTTGGTATCTTTTACCTTTTCTTGATTCAATCCACTGACTTTAAGGATTTCATCAGGTGCTGTGGCCTCTTCTGTTGCACTTATCTTGCTGATAGGAGTAACAGGCCTTCGTGTGCTGCTAGTCGTGACTTTGTCTCTGACTTTACTACTATTAGCTTGTGAAGGTGACAGAGTTGAAATTTTTGTCCAGTTTGCACTAACAGCTGTTGTTTTGTTAATGTTAGGTTCTGTTTCTTTCTCAAGAAAACCTGTACTGCTAGTTGTTTTAGTTTCCCACTGATTAACATATTTCACATTCATGTCACTTCCTGTTTTCAGTGATGTTTTTGTAAAATCATTATCAATCTTAGATTCCATGGAGACTGTTGTTGTTTCTTTTGAGCTTTTATGTTCCATAAGAGAAGCATCAGTTGTGTGTTTAGATTCCTCATCCTGAAAACCTGGTCTGTCTTCACTAACAGTAGTGAATTTGATGTCCACTGTGGTCACTTCAGTCTCATAGCTTGAAGTTAACTCTGTTGTGAAGCTTTCTGCACTTGTTTCAAAAGACGTTGTTATAGAACCCGTATCTTCATCACTCTTGTCTTCTGCAGGCAGATAGGTTGTTAGATCATTATCTCCAGCCAAACGTGTGTCAATCTTAAATAAACTATTGTTTATATTTTCATGTATTTTGTCTACTATGTTTGTTTCTTCTTTCAAAAGAAGTTCATTGTTTATAGTAGCAGATGTAGGTGTGTTTAACTCTTCAGTCTGCGTTTCATCTTCTGGTGCTGCAGGCTCTGACTGTGTTGTAGTTTCTTGGCTTTCTAAAGAAGCACTTTGCATTTCACCTTCAGATGCAGTCTTCATAACTGATGAAATATTATCTGGCTTGATTTTTACAGCCTCTAACTTATCACTGGGTTTCAAAGTACTGCTACCCTGCACAGATTCCTTTGCTGTTTCACCATCATCTTTCTTGTATTTTGTCAATGGTACAGTAGATGTTTCCAAGCTTTCCTTGGTTGTCTGAATTGATGATTCAGTCATATCCCTTGAAACGTTGCTTTCTGGCATAATAGTTGTTTTAATAATGTACTGTCCCTCAGCTACAGAATTCTCCGTAACATCAAGTTCTCCTGAACTCTCCCCATTTGCCACATTCTTAGTGGTGTTACTATCTGAATTTGGCTGTTCTGTTGTTGAATCACCAACGCTGAACACCATGCTTTCCTTCTGCTTAGTCCCATCATTTCCAGTAGTGGTATCATCTACAACCTCGGTTGTAGCTATCACATTAGCAGCAACATTTGAATCTGTTTCTTCTAGCTCACTGTTTGCAGATTTCTCATAATATGGTTCTGTTTTAAGAATTCCTACACCAGTCTTCAAGTCTCCATTATTATTAGAAGCACTTGTTAACAATTCCACATTTGTATTGCCAACAACTTTCTGTTTTATTGTTCCATTATCCACCTTCTTTTGAGCTTCTAAATTTAGCATTTCTTCTACCAGTCTGTTTGGTTCTTCAGAAACTTTTTCATCTTCTTTTACATGCAGTTTCATTTCTGTCTTATTCACACCTACTGGATCATTCTTTTCAAGTTCTTCACCAGTATCCACTTTAGTATAATCTGTTGTCTCGTGTTTATAAACATTGCTAATATTTTCCAGTGAGTAAGACTGAGTGGTTTGATCATTGTCCATAGTTTCCTGTAGATAAAAACTGGTCAGTTCCAGAGACGATGGTGCCTTGCTAAAGAATTGTGTTGTGACTACATTCTGTTTGTCTGTTTCAGAAATTAGATGTGTTACTGGAAGTATCTCAGTTGGTGGTGAATGATGAACATTATTCTTTGATTCTGTCATGATATTTTCATAATTTAGGGGCTTAGTGCTACTCTGAAGAACATTTTCATTTGCTGTAGTAACCAAGAATGAAAGAGTTGAGCTGATGTCTCTAGCACTCTGCTCAGTTACGGTACTCGAACTATACAAACTGTCTTCACCATAGTCAATTGTTGTAGCAGCACCTTCTACATCAGCAACTTGAGATAAAACACCCAACACTGATTCAGCTAGTTCAGGTGGCATGTCCAAATATCCATTGGCAGTCACTGGCAATGATATAGCTCCTACAGAATTTGCAATATTCATTGGCACAAGATCTGAAGCTTCATTTACAATTACATTTTCAGAATTGTTTTTTAAAGTAGTTGATTGCGGTGGTAATCCTGTTGTTGTTGTTGATGCTGTGGATTTAGTATTTAGTACATTGGTCTTTTGTAAATTGACAGTTGGTACATATTCGATTTTGTCTTTGGTCATCGCCAAGCTCAGCTTTGTTGTCAATCCTGGGTTGACAGTACTGGACTGCACAGAACTACTGACACTGTATGGCTGTGTTGTACTTTTTGTAATGTTCCTAGTAGTCAGAGTTGTTTGTGGTGGTTTTGTAGGCTTTCTACTTTCTACTGAAGTTTGGGTCATAGTTTGTGTTTGAGTATGGACAGCAGTTGTTGCTGGAACTGGTGTGCTAGGGCTATAATTAAATATGGTGCTGTGCTCTGCAGCTGTGGACGGTCTGTGCAAGGGTACGCTATACTGAATTTGTTCAGTTGTAGTGGAAGTATATTTAGCTGCTGTGGACACATGCAAGAAATCCTGTGCTGATGAATTGCTGTGACTGCTATGATTTGAAGATCCTGAAGAAGGTATCATTACTGTTGCAGGTTCCGTTGACTCACTGTACTCCTCTTGCATTATAGTACTGTCACTGCCACTACTTGATTCTGTTGAGGTTGCAGATGTTGAAGGAATCTTTGTAGTTGTCTCAGCAGCCAGTGACTGAGTCTGAGCAGGATTTGTAGTGGAGATACCAACAACCTTCTGGGGTGATGTAATTCTTTCAGTGTTAACATGAATTGTGGTGAAAGATTCAGGAGACAGTGACAAAAGTGACTGAGTTACTGATGATATGGCACTAGTAGTTGGAGATTCAGGTTCTACAAATGATGGGGCAGATGATGGACTTTTAAAGGTGGATAATGGGAGATGTGTGGTGCTAATAGGTTTCCTCGTAGATGCTGCTGTCACATAAAATGTTACAAAATTTTCACCAGTTCCAGGTTTGTTGTATGACCCATATGAAATTAATGGTTTATTTCCATTTATATGCAAGTTGTCTTCTATTATAAGAGAGGGATCAGTAACTGTTTCTACAGTACTGGAGTATGAATTGTTTAATAGAGAGGCCTGTGGTTTTTTTGTTTGTGTAAACAATGGTTTAGATGGTAATAATGATGGCTGTGGCGAAGCAGGTGTTTCTGTTGACTGTGACATTAATGCCATTATGGATGCTACTTGCATTGTTGTTGATGATGACATTGCTGATGTTTGTGATGTCAAAGGTATTGGAGATGATGAAGGTTTTGGTGATGAAGACAGTACTGTAAATTGTGATGATAGGGGAGATAAGTATGAAGGTGTTGATGAAGGTGGTATTAATGATGACAGCAATTGTGAAGACGGTACGTGTGTTAAAGGTGGTAATGACGATGATTCATGTAATGTTGTATGTAAAGAATGTAAAGATTGCAGATCACTGTGGGTGTTTACTGAGTTACTGGTAGTCTGTTCTGCATCAAGTATGGTTGATGATGCAGGAGACAGTGGTGTCTTACTGGTTGAGGCTTCCAGATTGTTATCAGGGACTTGGGTAGTAGTCAAAGTAACATTTTTTGTAACATGTGAATGGATTCCAGTTACAATGTCATCCAATTCTTGTGTGGTGTTTAGAACAGGAACAGCAGGTAAGAAAGTGGACTGATTAGCAAAACTGGATACAGAGCCAGAGTTACCCATAATTCCAGGAAGGATCATACCCCATGACATAGACGAATCTGAAGAAGGCACCACTGTTGGTGCTGGTGGAGAAGGAACTGGTTTGGGTAAAGGTATTTTGTTCTTTGATGCTGCTAGTTCACCCTTCAGAACGTTCTGCACACTCATAACAACATCATGAACACCTGGAATGGCAGACGAAAGTTCTCCAATGTTGGTTGCTTCAGCTTCCTCCATGACCTTGTCTGTGACAGTAGAGGATGCAGAAGAATAAAGTTCTGAAGAAACCATGGGAAGGGTCTGGTGATAGTAGTTCGGGAATCCTGCTTCCCCAGCTTCACTTTCACCATTGGCAATGATGCTCTGAATTTCCTCCAAGGTCATCAGACGTTTTACAAGGTCCCCTGCTTCATCAAATGTGTAGAATTCATATCGGTCAGGGTTCAGAAGCCCTACTGGGCTTCCCACCATGACTGCTGCCGTTGGTTTTGGTACAGGATTCCCAGCAGCATCGGCAAAGTATTTCTTTGTACCATTTCCTAAGTCCATAATCACAGACACTGATGTTACCACGCTAGAGGGAAGAACAAAATCAACATATTAGGGCTGTAAGTGAATAAGACAGCAAATAATTCAATAACTCTTAAATTCATGAACAATGATCAACACTTAATGTGGTCTTTTCATAATTATTTTCAGCTTGCAACTGGAAGAACTGAATTACACACAGTATCTACCAAGCAGCAAAGGCCACAGACAGCAAGTTACAGGCCCAGAAAAAAACTTTTTTCTGCCCTCCAGCAAGGGCAGGCTGTGATCCTTATTTCAGCTGTGACTCATGTACCAAATATTATAGTGGTGATCATAACAAGCAAGATGAATGTGGGTGAAATGTAATTTGCATTAAATATGTGAGAAACACATAAAAAATTTAGTTGCAAAACCTGGTGGAAAGTTGTCACTTGGGTAGCTTAGGTATAAATGGAAGAAGAATATTAAAATGGATCTTAGTTATATACAGTATAAGACGTGGAGTAGATTAGAGTGTCTCGGGACAGCTACAAGTTTATGTTCTTTACAGATGGCATTGAAACTCATTTTTTCACAGAAGGCAAAGAAATTATTTATTAGCTGAGGTGAATATTATCAGTTTCTGAAGGAATATTCTGCTTACAGGATTAGTTAGTCAGTTAGTTAGTTGGTTACTGACTTTCACAGTTTTGGAACTACAAATCTTGAAAAAACTAAATGCCTTTTCCTTGCTGGATTAAGAAAATTGTATACATAATGTCTATAAGTATGGGAATTTTGAAATGTCTATTTTTGGAATTACAGTATTTGATGGGCCAAAATTAAGACATAATAATAATAATAGTAATAAATTAATGTTGCAATTAACTCTTTTTCAGAGTATTTTTGTAACTTGATACATCTGATGATGGCCGCAAGGCCGAAACACCTAACAAGGAATATTAAACAATCATATGAATGTACTGATGTGATAGATGGTATTTTATTGTACTTTTAGTTGCATGCTATACAACAGGATGTAAACCCGAAGTTTAAACTGAGGATGCTGTTTTTTGGATCTGTTTTATTTTTATATGCACATCAATTTATGTGCCCAGTTTAAGATTATGTGGAGTTATACCTCTACTCATTCATGTGCCTTCATGGACAGCACCACAGTGGTAAATTTACTTTAAATTCCTTTACTTAACCTCACTTTACTTCACTTCATGTTACATACGTGCAATTACAACCGTCAAGTCACCCTGTAATAAATCTTAGAGGCTTACCTATAGCATATATATATATATATGTATATTCATTTAATAATCTGTCTTAGAAGTCCGAAGCCTCTTCCAAAACAAGCTCTGCATATAGTGTGATCTAGAGCTTCCTCTTTCAAATGAGAGTATCCTCTCCTTTCCTTAAGGTTATCCAGTATTTTTTTACGTCTTTTTCCTCGTCTTCCTGTCACTTCTATCCCCCCTTTTATCTTTCCTTCAATAACCCGTTGTAGAAGGCAGTTTCTACGCAAAATGTGACCATTCCAGTTAACCTTCCGTTTACTTATTTCATGTAGGGTATTCATTCCTCTACTCCTTGACTCTAAGTAATATTTCTTCATTTCTCACATGATCGGTCCAGCTGATCTTCTCTCCATATATGTGGACAACTACCATTGTGTGTGAGATGTCCTTTGTTAGGCACATTAAGCTCAGGACATGGACACGACAACAGACTTCGGATAAAGCTACTCCTTCGGGTTTGTTTTACCTGGAACCGAGGACGCGTCGAGAATCCTCGGAGTCAACCTCCACTTTTGTAGGGTAGGGCAGAGCAAGTGCTGCCGTGCAGCATAGCAGGACGGACAACAAGCAGCCTAGCATGGCTGCGTCTGGAGTCGCTGCGGTGCCTCTGCCTCAGGAGACTGCGTGCAGCTGCAACACGCACGCACACACACACACACCTCGGTTATTAGAGACAATTGCACTTCCGTCTTCTTCATATATAAAATCTAACACCAACCGGCTACACAAAACTTTTATTTGCTAATTAATGCTCCGACATGTTTCGGCCTTAAATGTTGGCCATCTTGAGGGAGCATTCTGTAGCATGAGCAGCTTATGTTGCAACTTTTTGTTAGAAATTCCGCCTATGGCTAAAATTATTGTTATAGCCTGTAAGTTGAAACATAAGCTGTACATGTCAAACAAAGCTCCCTGAAGATGGCCAATAGTTAAGGTCGAAACATGTCGCAGCATTAATTAACCAATAAAATCGGTGTGCAATAAGCTGGTGTTGGATTTTACGTATGTAATATAGTTACACAGAAAATGGACAACATTAAGTCCGCGTTCTTCCTCTGAAGCTAACAGTCGTAGATCTGGTCAAGAATTTTCAGACCCCTACAGAAGCCGAATGTGGACGGGATAGTGTTGTGGGTATGAAGACTCGCTACCGGCTGGACGGTCTGGAGTTTGAAAGCCGGTAGGGAAGAGACACTCCGTCCCCGTCCGGACTAGTCCCGAGACCCACCCAACCTCCTGCACGGTGGGTACTGGGACTCTTTCCTGCAGGTACAGCGGCCACAGCGCGGAGCTAGCCGCCAACCGCCAACTAGCGCCAAGGTCATGGATGGGCATACCTATACGTCTACACCCCCTCCCCCCCCAATTTAAATTTACATAACCAGAATAATCGCGGCCATAAAAATGCTGATGCTTGCAGAATGAAACCGTACAACCTGGTATGTGGACACCAACATATCGCATGAGCCCGATGCCTCCATCTTCAAAACAAAAGACACAGGAAGCTCGTTCCTCCGAAAATTATGTACTCGCTTTTCAAATTTCAAAGTTTCATAGTCCAGAAGATTGCACGGACCTCTGTGAGAACCGCATATCGTTTGTAAGTTAATTGCCGTGTTCATCAGAGACCGCCAGGAGATCTTAACTTTCCAGTGAAGAAAACGGCTGCACGTCCATACTAAATAGCAGATTAAACAACAGTTTTCCTGCTTGTGCATGAACATTTACGTATTTAGAAATAAGACAGAGTGACAGAAGTTTCCGAAATGAATGTCCTGGCTCCCCGCCCATCTGACACAATTCTCACGAATTACAGTAAATTCCTGTCAGTGTGTTCAAGCAGACTGTAACTGTCTGCTTCCACATTATTTTCATGTTAGTTGATGGTAGAGGCCTACGATGTACCAAGCAAGCAAGCACTTAAGTCAAAATACAAACCAGAATTTCACCACATTGCCTAACTTTGTCAGTAACGTTTAGTGCTAAAGGAGCTAAGTTGCCAAACTGACAGCGACGTCTGAAAGGTAACAGAGCAAACCACAGAAGGTGAGGTTGGCTCAAGCAATTAAAGGAGATTTGCGGTCTGTTTAGGGGAGCAGGAGAGACTTGGAACAGCTCGTGTTTGGAAGCCACGAGGAATTGGGAGAGGACTTGAGGAAGAAAGATACTCCGTTACGTTTGGAGGAGGAGGAAGAGGGGGACGACAAATTTATATTATTGAAGTGCTCGGAGCGAAAACGTGGGGAGAGAAACATGTAGAGAGTAAGTGGCTGAGTACGAATGGGAACGCAGCGCGTGAGAAATAATACAGATATAGAGAATATTGAAAATGAAAAACAGAAAAATAAAAGATAAAGCTGCTCAGTCACAGGCTTGTACAAGCCCTCTAAAGTTCTAGGAGGATGGTTAAGGTAAAGCAGTCCCATTACAGGCCTGGACAGGCCCGAAGGTTCCAGGAAGTTAAAGTTCACAAATTTCGTGACAACAGCACAAGATGGTGGTGTTAGGTTGTCAGCACTAAGCACCGGCCGCCTTTACCCCCCAGGAAATAATCCTGGTACTCATTTCTGCTAAAGACTGAGTCGACCCCATGGCCATAGTGCGATCGGAAGGATTTTATGTCAGTGAAAAATCCACTGACACCAGCTGGGATCGAACCAGAGACCTTCCGATTTGTAGCACAGCGGTTCTAGGAGGATGAGGGCCCCAAAATTATTAGACAATAGGCATATGAAAAGGACAAGTTGTCAGCCATACACACCGATCACCTTTTACCCCACCAGGAGAGATACGTGGTACTCACATCTGTTACAGGCCGAGTCGAATACAGGGCCGTGGTGTGACCGAAAGGATTAAGTCAATGAAAACTCACAATGAATCCATCGAGAATTGAACCCGCGACCGACTTGTACCGCAGTGCCTCAACCAACTGCGCTACAGCGTATTTATTTAAAATTAGATGCAAATGGGAAAATAAAGCTAGCTATAGCCTTTCTTGGAGGCCACCGGGGTAGGATGAGAACTACATAAATAAATAGATAAGTAAATTCATGCAACAGGGCCCTTCTGCAGAATTTAAAAGTTCAGGAAGTAATAAAAAAAATTCATAGAGTTTTATGGAACCAGAAATTTTATGGCCGTATTTACAATAGGCAGGCATTCGTCCGTGTCCTGAGCTAGATCAATCTAGTCTGTGCCCTCCCGTCCTAGTTCTTTAAGATCTATTTTAGTATTATTCTCAAACCCATGGCTACATCTACCAAGCAGTCTCTTTCCTTCAGGTTTCGCCACCAAAACGCTATAAGCATTTCCGTTCCTCCCATAGGTGCCACGAACCCTACCCGTCTCATTATCTTCGATTTGATCTTCCAAATAATATTTAATGGGAGTACAAATCATACAGCTCCACTTTTTAGACTCAAACATCTCAGTACCCCGTTATCGAACCCCCACCCCTGCACTTTCACATTTTTAGTTAGTAAACGGGAAGAAAATCAAGAAGAATGAGATGGGTTGGGCATGTGGCGCGTATGGGTGAGGAGAGGAGAGTGTATAGGGTCTTGGTGAGGAAAACGGAGGGAAAGAGACCACTGGGGAGACCTAGGCGTAGATGGATAATATTAGAACGGATCTCCAGGAGGTGGGATGTGGGTATATGGACTGGATTGGGTTGGCCCAGGATAGAGACAGTTGGCGGACGCTTGTGAGTGCGGTGATGAACCTTCGGGTTCCGTGAAATGCGGGGAATTTCTTGACTAGCTGCAAACCAGTTACCTTCTCAAGAAGGACTCTGCACCATGGAGTAAGTAAGTAAGTAAGTACTTAAGTAAGTAAATGTGAAGAAAAAGCGTGCATCCCCCGAATGTAACCCTTTAAAAGCCGAATTAATTCCCATCTGCCATTTGCTGGCATTATTAGGAGCTCACCTTATTCTCCACGTTAGCAGGATAAGGGTTGATATGTTCTTAAGTCCACCATACATGGTATTTTGATTTGTTAGGATCGTTTCCATGTATCCGAACTTCGACACATTTTAAAAGTAGGTACGTATTGCGCGTCATATTTTGTTACATTTATTTTTCGCATTCTGTCCAAGAGAGGTGAGCATATCAACCTTCTAACTAGCGACTAACAGTGTCCATGTTTCTGTTTGTTCAATGGTAAAGTTCAGAGCAGCAGTCCCTCAGTACACGTAGGGAGACGTAAATTCGTACTTATCTGGGGTGTTCGGGTTTTGCAAGAACCTGACTTTACACGCACATATATTCATGCAGACAACGAACCACGGTTGAATATAAAAATTTATCAATGCCTCCTTCTTTCCAAACTGCGCATCGGCTGCGGACTACGTGGTGTTTGGGGGCGTGGTCGTGAGTACCCTGGAAACCTAACAAAATTATACACGAAAGGAAAATGCTTATAACATGTAACATGGATTACGAAGATTACTGAGTGGTCTAATTGCAAAACTCTTTTACTAATGTGTACTTTCTTTTACTAGGAACAATATTCAGTACTACTGATAACTACGTTTGTTCTTGATTTCAAACTTTCGCCGTGTTCTGAATGTTGTATTCTTTCATTTGGATGATTCCCCATCGTCTGAATTTTATGTTCCGACGTTTCGGGACACTCTGTCGGTTCCATTTTCATAGGCGGTACACAACCTGTGAAGATGGAACAGATTGGGTGTTCCGAAACGTCGGCGCATAAAATTCAGACGCTGGGGAATCACCCAAATCAAAAAGCACAACAACTATGCGTGTTTTTTACACATTCCTTTGAGCTACAAATCTGTGGTCGCTGTCGGCATCTAGCGAAAAGGCAGTTCATTTACATACCGAAAGAACTGTGGGGTTTTGTGCTGAAGTTTGCCTTTTTTTCTCCTTCTACGGTAATTATGTAGCCCCCCAGTAAACTTGCAACACATCTGTTTCCACTGCAAATAAAATAAGGTGCAGATACTCACTGCGAAATACCTGCTGACAGAATATAACTGAAAGGGCTAGAATGTACTTCGAACAATCTATAGCAGGGCTAGCGAACCTGTGGCACGCGTCCCTAAAATGACACGCGAAAAGATTTCCGTAGCACGCAGAATTCACTGCCATCCCAAATTTGTTTATTTCTTTTAAACGACCAGCGCCTCCATATCGTAAATAATATGTGTTTATATACACATATCTGATTGCGTAGAGAATGTATATGAATTACCGTTGCTACCAAATAACACTGCGAGTGGAACGTTTTTACACAAATCGGTAGCGGTGCGAAGTGTTGGCTGGTTGTTTGTCATTGGTTTGAAGATCTGGCGGTGACTGGGCGATTACGTGACACTGGAAAAAAATGTTTTACAAACTTCTTTCCACACAGGAAGCAGTAGCAGCCCCAGTTATTTCCTCGTATTCTTCCTCTTTGCATTCCTTGAGAAAATCTTCATTAGTAAATGTAAAGCAATCCCGTAGCAGGCCAGAAGTGGCCCAAAGGGTTCCAGGAAGTGAAGGTTTCCAGATTTCATGACAACGGCACAGGACGGTGGTAAGGTTTTCAGCCCTACGCACCGGCCGCCTTTACCCCCAGCAAATGCTCCTGGTACTCATTTCTGTTAGAGGCTGAGTCGACCCCATAGTGGATGGGAAGGATTTTATATCAATGAAAAATTCCAATGACACCAGCTGGGATCGAGCCAGCGACCTTCCGATTTGTAGCACAGCACCTTAACCACTGTGCTACCGCGGTCTCCCTCTTCATTAGTAATCTAATATATTAATAATATGAATTAATTACAGAATTGTAACTGTAATAATCATTAATAATATTACAGTAATTAATAGTAGTTATGGAAGAATCCATGACTTTATTTGGCTCTTCAAAATTCCCACGGGTATGCAAAAGAACTTCTTCGAAATTTATAGGTCATTTGGGCAAGCGCTCTTGGAAATTTTCGCCAGCACTGGTATACGGTTTGGGAAGAGAAAATACTGAATATGTTGTGTGAGAGCCAGGGACTTCCCCTGTTACCCCGCAAGCAGTCATTATACATGGACATGAATTAAATTAAACGAATGTACATACTGCAGCCAAGTGCTTAATGGTGCTTTTCTCGCACAGAACCTTGTACCTGCAGACTTATTAATGTCAAGCCTCAGTGTAAAGTGTAACCAACTGACTGCATGGTGTAGATTCCTTCCTTAAGTTCCCACAGTCGCTGAAATGATAAAGAAATTCTCAACCTTTAGAGGACAATAAAGTTTCCTTACCACTTTGACAGTAATCTACCATTGGCCTACATAAGCCATAGAGTTCACTCCACATCATCACATTTTGTTTCGGAATGTCTTAAAGTTAGCTCTGTACCCCATTCTACTTCCAAATCACGTCCCTTCCGGATTTCCCTTTAACACTCTGCATGCATTTCTCATTTCCTCAAGTCCGTTCGACAAAATATTTTCGAATTCTAACAGATAGACTGAGTGCTGTGAAACGAAAAAGTGATAAAATAAAATGTATTCAAGGAGACAGTAGCACAGAATATAATCATGACCTAAATAGTAAATAAATATGGCTCTTACTCTATGAACTGAACTAACAAGAGGAGTATTAAAGGGGTGCAGTTCAATGACGAAGCCTGTCCAGTTTTCTACGCTATAAAACACAAGAACTGTGTGCAAATTTCACTTTTTGGAAAGCTGCATAAACATTGGAAACTATAAAACAAAATAACGACAGGAAGTTCCAACAGTCTCTCCGTCATAATTCTCGCAGTGGAGTAGCTGGAAGGGGGGGGGGGGGGGTAAGACGGCAAGGGACAGTAGGGTCGAATGTACAGCGAAGTAGACAGCACGATGGAAACCGTAAATGAAAAAGAAAATTTCATATTCTGCGTTCAACTATCTGTAAGACACCGAGAGAAATAACAGCAAATTAAAAAAAAACGCGTTTCTTTTACGTTAATAATTTCTGTTACGGGCGGCCATTGTGATTGCTCGCCGTGGTCGCCAAGAAGCCTAGAGCGATGCCACTCGCTGCCTCCATTTGCTGCTTTTCGCTTCCAACGCACCGTTTACCGAGAACAAGACTGTGAAGAGAATGATCGCACATAACGAAGAGGAAGTAACGGGAGTCTTGAGACTTTCGCGGCGACAGAATTCAGTGAAATCATCTCGGGCAGACAGCCGCGTCGGGATGTAAAAGTTTTGCGACTTTTCGGGTACTAATTCCGTCCCTATATTCAGGGTGTGCTGGTGGTCGGAAAATTTGCGTACCGAAGAGCAGCAGCTCTTTCACCCTTCACCAAATATCAGTAAGGTTTGAGAATTAAAAAGATGTGACACGTGGGTCATGTACCAGGTATCGGAGTTACGAGAAATACGTACTAGCGTTCAGTCGGGAAACCTGAACGGAATAGACCAAGTGGAAGAGGCGGGCTTAGTTCGTACAGACCACTCCATGACACGTCTATGTACGTGGAGTGTAGCATCTAACCGTTCGCAACCCGGCACTAGATGGAGCTGAGTGGTCAGCACCACGCTCCGGCCGCTTTACCGCCGGGAAAGACCAAGCACCCATTGTACAGGAGTCTGGGTGGATATTGGGACCCGTCTGGGTGGCATACAAAATCACTCCTCCACCAAGATTCGATCTCCGGCCCGTCCAGTTCGCAGCAAGTAGCTATACAGGCTACTCTATCCTGACTGCCAGATTTACATCAAAATAAAACGACCATCTCAATGAATGACAACTTAAAAAAATATAAGAATGTAATCAAGGACACCCATCCGAGATTCTAAGAGTGATATTTCTTAGTTTTCCTCAGTCACTCCTAACCAATACCAGAATAGTACCTCAAGTTAAAATAGTACCTCTCCTTTCCACATCCTTTCCTCTTATTATTGACAATTTATTTTCTACATATTCATTAAACAAATCCGGGGTCACAAATTTGCCGAAAATTGGGGAACCACCTCCAAATTCTAGGCGCCATAATGTCGGCATGAATCAAATTTCATGTCAAGGACCCACAATTCTGGAATGACCTGTGAACCTCACTGTTACCTGACGCTTTCTGCTCGGTGCATGTGATTTCGTACTCTTTTTTTATTTAAGAAAAACATTACAGTCGTCCTGCCCAAAATATTATGAACCACCACAAAACATTTAATCGCCCGCCGGTATCCGACACTTGTGCACCCCTGAAATAAGTAATAATTATTTAAGGCCTCTGTTGCATTTCATGGAGTTTGTTAATGACATTTCTTCCGTTATTTAAACGTATTACTGTCGATCACGAATCTGTTACGTCACGCAGCACCATTGCATTTGCGGTCCCACGTCACAAAGTAGACCAACATATGCAGGCGGGTCACACCTATACTTCCGTGTTACGTTGGACGGAGATGTTTATTGAATACAAACACTGGACAGTTCTGAAATGATACGTGTTAACAACAGATAGCAGTCTTGTGATACTGACCGCATCCGGCAGCGCTGCTTCTTTGCATATGAGCCCGTTTTCTTACCAAGCACGCCCACTGGAACCGGACATCGCCACAAGAGGGCGAAAGAGTCACAGATTATCCCTGGAGTGGTGTTCAGTACGTGGAACCCCCCCCCCACCCCCCCAAAAAAATTAAAAGACGTATATTCTCTCTGTAACCCTCTACAAACCCGTGGTCACTGTGCGTAGTATCACAAATTCTTCAGTTTATACAGAGTTTGTTGATGGTTCTTGTGTTACAGTAATACCGATTAGCCATCTTCCGCCAACACTATCAACCGGTTCTTCTGTATAATGGACACGGACTGTCTCTGTGAGTGGTGAGATGATTGCGTTTGGTCTTGATAAACGTCAGTCTTCAAAATTCAGCCCACATACTCAAATCTTTTCCTTTGCGGCATAGCCGAACATAAGGTTTCCCACCTACCCGATTCTCTATCGGCTTCAAGCCTACCTTCACCATAAAGACGACCCAGTACTGACTTGGAACTGTTCTACAGCCATCAATCTTCTGCTTTCCCCTGCAATACATTTACTCCTGCCGTCCCTCATTGCATCCCATACTGCTTTTTATTTACTTCCAACTAATCTTCAAAGATATAAACTGGATTACTCCCGCATTAAAGTAATCATGTCGTATGGGGGAGATGAGGGGCGTACACAGGGTTTTGGTGGGAAAACCTGAGGAAAAGAGACCACTTTGAAGACCCAGGCGTAGATGGGAAGGCAATATTAAGATGGATCTTCAGGGAGTGGAATGTGGAGTCATGGACTGGATCGAGCTGGCTCAGGATAGGGACAGTTGGCGGGAACTTGTGAATGCGTTAAGGAAATTTCGCATTCCATGAAATGCAGGGAATTTCTTGACTATCTGAGAACCTGTTAGCTTCTCAAGCAGGAATGCTCCATGGAGGAAGTAAGTAAGTAAGCCAGTAAGTTAGTCAGTAAGTAAGTTACACTAATCATGTACAGAAAGTGGGTATCCTGTGACAACAGGGAAAGTTCTCTCTGTGTTTAATTAAGCAAAACGCCAAGAAGCTGTACTGAGTTACGGCGGTTCTGCTCCGCACATTCTAAACCTCGACACTCGATGCCAGTGAATGACCAATTTACACCCAGACCACTCTACTTACGGTGAAAGAGCATCCGGTACCCATTGTTCAGTAGGCAGGGTGGGCACCACTGCAGGTCTAGATGGTTCCAGAAAATCTCGCCCTAACCAGAGTTCGAGACACGGGCCTACCAGCCTGTAGCGAGTAGTTATACTTTACCGGCCTCTCACGTAAGCTGTATGATTCTGAACATATTCTTAAAGTGTGAACGTTAGCAAAGCATGCAGTGAAGGGCGGGGAAAGTATCGCCTTCCACAGGATACTTTCGCCACTGCAACTTGTACCTCAGTACAAACAACACGCAACGAAATTCGAAAACGCAGGGTGGCTTGTGCCTACATTCAGACAGATCACAGAGAGCGTATTTTTAAATAAAGGAACGGGTCTACATTTAATAAGAAGCACGGCAAATCCATTCACATAGAATTAATTAAATTTACCGATGGACACTCGCCGGGAATACAAAAATTGACACATGCAAAATAAAAAATTGCAAATAGACTGCTTTTTCACAATTACAGGCAAATAAGTTGACAAATTTGGAGCTCTTCGGCGAGGTCTTTACTTAACTATCAACGTGTTTATGATTATTAGTGTCTTATACTTTACATCTATGACCATCTTTACTTCTGCCAGCCTGGCAAGTGTGAAAGTAGGAGCCATGAATTTAAGTTGGGACACTAGCCGTATTATTAAAGAATTCACAGTTGACCGTACTATAGCAGCGGAGTTCCAGAAACTGAAATAATGGATACTCTGACGACGAGACCTTTATTCTGATTTCGATGCCTGCATTGAACATATGAAGCAGATGGTACACATCAGATTTCCACGTTGTCACCATTGACATTGAACAATATTTTACATCGCGGTACCAAGCCTTGTATCCCGTCGTAGAAAAAAATATGTCAAGTGTCTCTAGGCAGGAGCAGACTACTTGCTTTACGTCGGCGCCTTTTGCAAGTCTCTCTCACCAGCCCGATGCTTCTTAAGGTGTCAAAAGGGTTGGAAACTACTGGGCGACAAATCTGAACCATAGGGAAGTCACTCCTTAAGATCCCAGCACAAGTAAATTAACCAGTCGCAGCTGCTGTTTGCACGATGTGGTCAAGTGAATATATGGGTTACGCATAAAATGTGTAAAAATAAATTGCACCCTGAAAAAACCCAGAAAGGCCCTGAGGGGGGAGTAGAGTTATAGCTATGCTCTTTCTTGAATCTGGGCTACAGACGTGGGTAGGTGGCCAACGCCATGCCCACCGCTGTACCCCTGGGAAAGAGACCCGGTACCCATTTTACAGGAGGCTGGGTGGAAATAATATGAGTACTATCTCAAACAGGATTTCAAGTGTTTGGGCTTCTCAAAATGGCCATACTGAAATATTCATACTTGACAGAGACTCAAGCACTGGACACAAAATAGTCCCACACTCTCCACACAGAAAAGTCAACAAGATGACACTACGGCAGTAGTCAGATTCAGCACATAATAATAATAATAATAATATGTTCGTAAGCCCCAGGGCGTTTCGAACAACGACAAACAGCGTGCCTCTCAGTTCCTGAGTGATTCGCACTTGGGCGTTTCGAACGGTTAAAGTCCGTAATTTTCAAGAACAAGATACAGTTTCTACAGATTTCTCACGTCCCCATGTATATCTGTGGTCAAAGACCGTGAAGTTCTTCATATCTAACGGAAATACGTTCCAGTTCCATTTACAACTCTTTTTGTCATACATAATTCACGATTTCTTTCATTTATATTTCAGGAAAATCAAAGTGAAGGCGATATGAATCTGTACCATTGCAATATATGTGTAGCGAGATGCATCGGTTACCCGGAAAATGTTAGCATAGCATGTTCTATTTAATACTCGATTTTAACATACGTGCGTCCTCCTTAATGTTTCTTCAGGAGATGCTCAACATCTTTAAGTCATGATCCAGGTTTCTCCTCTAGAAATATAATTTCACTGTTAAAGCCACTTGGAACCCACTCCTTCAGAGTCTGTTGGTAATCTGCACACTTCACGACCTGTTACCGCTAACCCGGTAACGGCCAGTAACTGAACGTATTACTGAAACCCCATATACACATTCCGATAATATAAAGCCTATAAGCCCTATGGATGGAGAATTTTACTGCGGTTGGTTAGGAATTTTTGGCTAATCCAAATACGCTTTATCAGTCGAGTGACATATGAAACACAAAACCATGTGTTGATTGTAGGTTATGGAATGTAGCGGACGTGAACGGAAGCTATCGTGGGAGATTTAAAGAGCCTACTATGTAGTTTATTTGGATGAGACACTACACTGCAAGCCGGAAGGTCTCTGCTTTGATTCCCGATGGTGTCACTGGAATTTTTCATTGACATAATCTTTCCGGCCGCACTATGGCCCTGAGATCGACTCATCCTCTAACAGAAATGAGTACCAGGAATATTACGTGGAGGGTAAAGGTGGCCGGCGCGTGCGGCTGAAAACCTTACCACCTTAATATACCGATTGTCTTTAAATCTGGGAGTCTCAGCCTCCTGAAACTCTCAGGGCCTGTCTAGGCCTGTACAGGAATTGCTTTACCTTTCACCCTGCAGTTTACCGGCCGAAAAGATAATTAACATGGAAAACTGATTTCTGAACGTGGGACGAATTTTAAGGTGATTAGATAAGATAATATCGAATATTTATACAGCCTGGCGCATAGTCAATTTAATTCTAATTTTAACAATTCTGATGCCGTAGTACAATAATTTCTTCTTCTTCTTCTTCTTCTTCTTCTTCTTCTTCTTCTTCTTCTTCTTCCTCTGTCAAATCTCCAAGGATGAAAGACACAGACAGACAGTGTGTTATTTCAACATTGTAAAGAGGTAATAAATACATGTTCTTTGTCAGTAAACTCAATCAAAATGTTTTTTCTAGTGTCCAGTAACGTTCGCGCAATATTTTATCGTCAGGTGCGATACCAACTTGGAAGTGCTGTGAACAAGTGCGAATACAGCAGACAGTTATGTGATGTACACGATAAATAATATTTACATTTCCTTTGAGAAGTATATTAGCTGGAAGCAGTCAAAATAAGGCAAATTTTCGAGTTTTTTCCGCTGCGTTTCAATCCGTTCTTGGTGTAAATTTCGCCCTCTACTCTCTGTTAAAATGTTTCTAGCCTAACCTGTAATCCAGCGACAGACGGTTAGAACAACGGAAAAGGCTAACACAGAGAGGGTTTCGTTGAATAAATGTTTACTCTTCTCCTATTTGAGATATACATGAGCAGATACTTGAGTCAAGTACTTAAGTGTGGTACAGATGTTCATGTACAGTACGTACCGTACCAGTGAATGACCTTTCAGTTATTTCGCTTTGCTGTATGAAGATGTCTCTGTTGGCGTTTAGGAAACTGTTTCCTCATTTGCGTTTATTTCTATTCCTTCTGATCAGTTTCAGCCTCCTGAAGAAGACAGTACTGTTAAGAACAGGCTTGCCAATTATGGGAGTGGTGGGTTCTGTGGTCGTGACACGACATGTCTTCTCCATGCCCGAGGGTTTTTATTATTCTTCGTGTACATATGTGTGTGAGTGTGTGTGTGTGTGTGAGTGTGTGTAGGTCACTGTAACCGCAAGCTGTCAATGCCACAGTCGCCATTGAACCTGGTGAAGAAGGAATCTGCTACGTCATTAATCAGAACCGAAATTAAATGTGCTACGAGGCAAATGAGAGAACATAATGAAAGGTTTTTGTAGCAAAGATGTCACAATTGCTTATCTGTAAGCCGGGACCTGGTGGAGAGGGTACTTTCACGAATAATAAAACTGAACACATTCCTAAGATCCAAATACAGATATGCGCCGCATAACGAAGTTTCCGTCAACGACGGACCGCATAACGACGGCGGTCCCATAAGATTATAATATTGTAATACTTAACGTTGTGTTACAATTGCCTACAGTATTCAGTACAGTAACATGCTGTACAGGTTTGTAGCCTAGGAGCAATAGGCTATACCATATAGCCTAGGTGTGTAGTAGGCTATACTATCTAGGTTTGTGTA
>Ga0123352_10004262_pt1 | contig 21015 bp, 14 predicted proteins | sample TergutLab28metaG_FD_89700 | JGI IMG/M metagenome (GOLD analysis project Ga0123352, IMG submission 89700) | Labiotermes labralis P1 segment gut microbial communities from Petit-Saut dam, French Guiana - Lab288 P1 | ecosystem: Host-associated > Arthropoda: Insects > Digestive system > Gut ...
ACCACCACCACCACCACCACCACATTATGAAGTCTTACAAATAGCTCATTAATCCGCTGTCATTATTGTTCTCATAATCACTTTGTGTGATTACAGTTTGAATCTCAGCAGTTAGTTTAATATTGTTAGCTGAATTCCTAGTCTTATGTTTCCAGCCCAGAGAATATTTTCTGCCTTCACATTTCCTATGACAAGTTATCACGTTATTTAATTAATATTGAAATGGTTATTATTAATTGTGCAGCAAGTATGCCTAGTAATCAGTAGTTACTTTACAAATTAAACTTTAAACAGTGGGTTTAAATGCATGTGATTTGAAGTTTTCGTAATGGTGAATATTTAGACTTTGGTTTGTTGAGTTGTATGACAACATGTAGTCTGGTAGATGTTAGCAACATTTTAGTTACCAGTGTTGATAACTACCTAGCAGACTACGTGATGTCATAACCCAGAATATAAAATCTAAGTCATTAGCTTCCTGAGAATTTTCAATTTAAGCTGTAAGTGCCAATGCATATTTGTGTGGTGGATGTGAATGATTGGCATACTATTCCAATGAACCAGATTGTAAGGAATAAAGTGTAAGGAACACACAGTGGGCATACAGTGCAAGAGTGGTGGTTGTACATTATACTTGTTTTTACTTTTATAAAGTTTTAAAATAAAATTACCAGTTGAAGTCGGTTGGAAATTTATCAAGTTTATTGTAATAGCTTCTAAGCATTTGGAAGTGGACCCTGCATCTAAGTCATTTTATTCCCATGATAATTCCCTTGATACTGGAGGGAAATCAGGGGTGATCCTCACATCATGGAAAAGAGAAAAATTCTTACTTTCCTGAAGGTGGAATATTGTAATTTATCTTCTGCAGCTGTTTGACCACATCAGGGGTGATCCTCACATCATGGAAAAGAGAAAAATTCTGTCATTGTAGGAGTCAATCCTGGTGATCCAGGCCACAGACAGTCCCTTTAATGATAAAAGTTTTTATGTTCATGGCATTTAAAACATAAAATAAAAAAAAAAATTAAATATAAAAGTGACAGGAAAAAACTGCTGTTGAACACTGGCATAGAAGGCGATGCAGTACATTATGTAATAATTGAGTTTAAACTGTGCTGAGTTTCTGATGATGATAATGCTGAAGTTTGCTGAGTGGGCCAAATTTATTTATTTCAGAGCGAGGAAAATTCCTGGCACTGGATCTTGGAGGCACAAATTTCCGTGTCTTACTCATAGTACTTGGAGAAAACAAACATTTTGATATGAAGTCCAAGATTTATGCCATACCACAGAGTATTATGTTGGGATCAGGAACGCAGGTGAGCAGCTGTATGTCTGGTATCATGTTCTGTTAAATTAACTAAACTTCTTATAAAGACATACATGGCACATTTATGCTTATGCACTGAAACCATCAACAATCAGTTAACTCACACATTTTGAAACGGCTGTATATCTGTGGGGTTTTTCTCTTGGAGTGCCAGTGAGTGAAATGACAAGTTATAAGGAACAAGAATGTTTATGCATACTGTTTCCAAAATATTAGAATATGTTTCATGGACTTCCCATGTACAAATTGTGAAATCCAGTAGTAGTTTTTATATTATTGGGCTGTATGTTAAAACTGACTGGCTGTTTTTCCTTCAATTTGTATTGTTGCAATAAATAATGTCACTTGGCTACATACATACATATGCCTGTAAAGATGTTTAAATAGCAAGTTGCACTTTCTAGTTACAAATTCACTGTTAGTAGTAAAAGAAAAACATACAGATGAAACAGCAGTTACAAATTTAGTACATACAGAACGTCTAAAAAGTGTATTTATTGCTGGAGTGCACATTTTTGCTTTTGTGTACTGTATTCCATTAATGACTGTGTAGGTGTATTAGAAAACCATCATTATCATCATAATAAATTAAGCTTGTGTATGACTTAAGTTGAGCATTATGTGTGTATTAGAATACTGTAGTTTAATGTGTGGAGCATTCTTTGCAGAATGTGTTTAGTGCAACACACATTTATGCTACTTGAAACTTCTGTAGTTCAGGAAACACATAGGACACAATATCCACCATATTTATAGTACTGACACCATAAACTGTATCTTACTTTCCTGAAGGTGGAATATTGTAATTTATCTTCTGCAGCTGTTTGACCACATAGCAGAATGCTTGGCAAACTTCATGAAGGAACATAATGTTGGGCAGGAACGACTGCCTCTGGGCTTTACCTTCAGTTTCCCACTAGCACAGAAGGGTCTCACAAAAGGTATACTAGAACGGTGGACCAAGGGTTTTGATTGCAGTGGATGTGTTGGAGAAGATGTGGTTCAACTTCTGAAGGATGCCCTCAGCAGAAGAAATGTAAGTTTGCAGGACCGATATATATTTAAAGACAACAGGGGCGCCTGAATGATACGGTGTTATAAATAGAAGTGCTATTAAGAGGCTTGAATGAAATTGTTTCTCCCATTTAATAACCAGTAAATTGAGTATTTTGGTCAAACAAGTGTTAGGTACTCAAATCAAGTAAAATGAACTTTGTAAACTAAGGAATTGATGGGGTTGGTTTTAGAACCGTGCCTGTGACTTGTACACTGGAAAGTTTATTTTTGCAACATAAATTGTTTGTATCCCAGAAGGAGTGTATAATATGTGTATGACTTAATGTAGGTGGAGCTGGGGTAGCTCAGTTGGTATAGCCCCTATGGTACTGGCTATCCGGTCTGGTGTTCAAATCCTGGTGGAGGCAAGATATTTTTATCCTCTCAAAAATGTTCATTGCGGCTCTGGGCCACCCAACCTCCTATTCAGTGGGTACCATGGTGCTTTCTTGGGATTAAAGCTGTCGGGGCGTGAAGATAACCACTCGCCTACATCTAGGGCTTAGGTTAAGAATGAGTGGGGCTGTACCTTTCCTCCCCCTGTGTGCCTTCATGGTGTGAAGACAGACAGAAAATTATTTTACCTTATGTGCAGGTACATTGGTAAGATGATGTTCAAAAAATTGCAAATGATGCATTTTATTTAAAGTAAAAAATTAATTTTACAAATATGAACATCTACAGACCTTTTTTCAAACCTGAGTTGTTCTTTATACCTTAGCAGTTGCTTTTATTCTGATTTGAATACCCAGAACTTTAATGAGAACATTAAGTATGTTATTCTATATTCTGTCATGCGTGATGAATTTAAACATTAATATATTAGTGCTCTTGAACTTTAATGTGTGCATGAATTGAACTAGGACTTCATATGTCACAAACTATTTCTGAAATATGCAGCTCCATCTAGGGGCATGTTTATATGTTTATGCTCACAGACAATGAAGTCCATATAAGCTTGGGTCCTTGGCTGCGTTTTCTGTGAGTTACGTGTGGCCTATTTTATTTTGGAGGGAGATGGATTTACAACTAATGTGTAAACCATCGAAACGAAAGTGCTTTGCTTATTCTGTTAAAGATGACTGTTCTGACTTCAAAAAAGTCTCAGTATGCTTCACTGTTGTCCTTGTGTTTCTGCACTGCATGCTGTGCACCTCATTAAGGATTGCTGCAAATTATTCATGATTCCATGAATTTGTTTTGTTATTTCTGTGCACAGAACACCTCTACAAGGATGACGTGTACTGTGGAGCACTTCATTCGCATACAGGACTAAAACGTATCTTGATGTGGCATAGGGTTTAACTGAGAAAGTATCACAAAAGTATACTGAGCTGAGATATTGCTTCATGGTGGCACTATTGAAGTGGTCCATCTATATTGCAAATGACATGTAAAATAACTACATTTTAATGGTATTGAAGGCTTATTTTCAGAAGAGGATAACAGAAAATTCAGTTGTGAGGTTCATAGTAACATTTTCCCAAAACACTTGAATCGTGATGATAACGAAGGTTGAACTTGTGCAAGAATGTTTTTTTGGAATATGAAACAATGTCATAGATCATGGTACTGAATCAGACTGCAACTAATATACATTTCTTAAATGTTACTATTGTTGGACTACTATTTAATTAACGGGTATATAAAAAAGCAGAGGTCTGATCACATATGGCTCATAAATAATGTTGTTGCTCTTGGAGAGGTTTCTTTGTGTATTATGTGAATGTAATAAATACTGAATGTTTGTTTTCTATATGTGTATGACTGCTGGCAAATGCTATTTCCTTCTCTGGTATGCGAAGTGTTCTTTTTTGCTGTTTATTTCATAGTTACCTGCCTGCCTTTAATTCAAAGAGTGAGCATATAAAATTCATATTACACCTGCAAGTCAAAGCCTACACTGGCACTGGTTGCTGTTGAGTGCAAATAGCTTGAACATTTTTTCAGGATACACACAAGATAAAGAGTTGTAGGGATTCTGAATGATGCTCTTGGCACATTAATGTCATGTGCCCACAAAAGAGACAGTTGCTGAGTAGGTGTAGTTGTTGGGAAGTCAAAGAATAGTTCTGAGTATCACACCAGCAGTGTGACAATGTGTGTGAATTGCTATTGAACTGGACCTCTAAACAGTAATGAATTTTGGGTTTTAAAAATTAAACCATATGTCTCCACTCCTGGATAAAAAATTGTGCAGTGCTGGCAAGATGGTAATGAGAAAGCAGTGTACAAAATGAATGTGGTTGTAATGATAGAAATTACCTTTTAATAATGTATTTACCTGAATGCAAGATGACTCTAATCTAAAACAACCCCCCAAAAAATATGTCTGGTGAGGGAAAATCTATTTATCAAAATCTCAGACGATCCCCCCAAAATAAAATGTCTGCTAAAAAAAATTTACTATTAATTTCATACACTTAATACACAATGCCTGTTGGATCCTATCTACCTTTGCTAATTAGTGTCACAGTCTCCATCTTCACAGTCAGTGCTTTCATTTTCCTCACACTCACTCCTAATATTCCCATCTTCTTTACTGCAATTCCACAACATATCATCTGTCTCATCCACCATATTGGATATGCAGCACTTATTAAGACCCTTCACGTTCACCTCTGATGACATAAACTGCCTTTCCATTATGATCCACATTTACTAAATAATACATTTATATATCTTGGTTTATAAACTTGAACCCATGAAGATTCACAGTTTTCTCCACAGATGGTATTAAGAATTTAAATACATGTGTTCTGGATTTCTGTCATGTCTTTGGTCTCATCAGTCTGAGTTCATGGCTCTTTTTATGGGCTTTTAATTTGTTGATTGTTCCAGGTTTTATTTTTGAGCCTGGTAGTTAATTTTTCAATAGCCATTTTCCTTTTATCACCCTTGGAATAGATATGTTTTGAGGTGCATATCTTAACATTTTACTGTTTCTGTGGTGTTTAGTGACTGAGAATAGCTCAATCTAAGGGGTTCACCAGGTTAGATGCTTATTTAAAAAAGGAAGATTGATTCATTTAACTTCATTTTTGGTCTGTTCATTTGGATTTCTTGATCCTTGAAGATGGGACCGAAAGTGGACCCAAAATATCAGTAAGGAATTACTACTCCATGATGCATAATATATCATTAGAGCAGAGATCTCACATGATGATTGGACGATGCTGGGCATGGTTTGTATCGACATAGTCCGGTTCAGAGCGATCTGGTTTGGCAAGGTGTGGTTTGGCGTTTTATATGTGAATGTAAACAACCTCACATATTTTGAGCGCCAAATATGAGAAGAAAACCTAGTCTTGTCTTTGAGTAAATATGATATTTTCCCAGTAGAGCTCTGCGTAATCCATTAGCTGTCTGGCCCAGGCCACTAATGTAAGTCTAAAAATAATTAAATTGGGATAAATTTTATGTTACAGGCATTATTAGAAATATTTTGTTTGGGAAATTGATATGCAGTGGTAGAACTAGTTGATCAGAGTGCATTTAATTTGTTGTTACTGCTAACCTGAACATATTATTTGAATTTGTTTAAATTTGTACATAGTTTTAATATGATGTATGAAAAATGATTTACACATTGAAACAATATTGATTGTCAGGTTAATAAAGTACAAAAATAAGGTTATTTCTGGTTGAATATTCTATATGGATATAAAATCTCACTGATATGACAGTCGCTATGTGGCATTGCAACACTGTGCAGGTATGTACTGCTCATAAGCAGACCCACTTCTTCTAACCTGATTTGCACAACATATTTCTGTTGCTGGGCACAACCATTATTTTATCTGATGTCAGAACTGTTGATGTATTACACCAACAAATAAATTTACCATCATATTTAATACAGCTTTCTGTTCACCACTGGTGTTAATTTATGTCACCCATTTAAGGAATCATTCAATTACTACTGTAACTTTAATGGCGTCATATGTCTGTTTAGAGGTTCAGCATATGCATGTTTAATCACATTTTACTCTTCCAGGAATTGGTGTTCAGATGTGTTGCAGTTCATCGCTTTTCTCCATTTGATCTGTGTGTCTGTCGTACATCATTTGATACACTTTATATTTCAGGATGTTCAAATTCATATTTGTGCCGTTCTCAATGACACCACAGGAACATTAATGTCTTGTGCATGGAAGAATTTCAACTGCAAGGTTGGCCTCATTGTTGGTATGTGAACAGTAGGAAAGTTAGAGTTACTGTTCGCTTGATGCACTTCGACTGTGCTGATGCATGTATTTCCTTGTTCTGTGAATGCGAGATTCTACAGTATGTTCATGGCCTTTAAAATTATATTATTGTCTTTTGTCAGGTGGTGGATTGTTCCACTGCATGAATGTTATGGGTTGTCTTTCTTGTATGTAGCTTAGTTTCCCATATATCTTATGCTGTTGTGTAGTTTAGTTGTGACTGTTTATTTGAATATGAGTTGACTTGGATCAGTAACACCATAGATGGACAGTGTTACTTCTGAGGAATTCCTTGTAAGTTGTATATTTGGAATAATTTTATAACCATATGCAGAATGGTTATCCCCCCTTGAAATATTATGGATCTGGATATCACAGGTTACAATATCTAGTTTATCTGATGGATGAGTGAGGAATTGCAGTTTGATTCCTGGCAGGGAAAAGAGATTTTTCTCTTTTCCAGAATGCCCAAGCTGGCCTCATATACAGTGGACAGTGGGAGCTTATACCCCAGGGGGTAGAGCTGCAGAATGATGCTGACCACTCACTTCCATGTAGTGCTGAAGCAAGAAAATAAGTTACGATGATTAATTGGTGTGGAAATTAAACTATGTAGTGAAATCATAATTGAACAATATTTGGAATGAATTCTCACAGAGATAGAATTTTATAAAAATGAGTCAGAATAGTTAAAAAGTTGGTTAAATAACATTTATGAATGAAAGAGTGAATTTCGACAAGTGAACTGTATTCCAGCTACTATAATTCAGCTGTTTCCTAAAATTGATAAGTGGCCGCTTCCCATAGGACAGGTATTTGACATAACACCTTTGTTTTGTGTAGCCACAGACATGGGATGCCTATGGAGTAAATTTTGCATTTAATGCCCATATGGGATGCCTATCGAGTAAATTTTGCATTTAATGCCTGTATGGGATGCCTTTCAAGTACATTTTGCATTTAATGCCCATATGGGATGCCTATCGAGTAAATTTTGCATTTAATGCCCGTATGGGATGCCTATTAAGTAAATTTTGCATTTAATGCTCGTATGGGATGCCTGTCGAGTAAATTTTGCATTTAATGCCCATTAGCTGCATCATGTCTTGTCTGCTTGGCTGTCCATCCATGTTTGAAAATTCTGAATTGTGTGAACATTTTGACTAAACTATGATACAAATTATGTTTTTATTCAGTTGCACAACATGGATTACGTCTTGATGTGAACACTTAGATTGATATTTCAAAACCAACAGAATAGACTGAAACATTTTACAGACACAGTCATGGATATTGTAACACACATTTTGTGTTAGGTGTATTTTCTTCATACAGCACTTGAATAAGAGGTTAATAGCCATGAAACAGTACATGTAGAAAATAACACATTGTGCATCTTACATCCTAATTGTTTTGCATGTAGCGATGTATGTAGAGTGTGAAACATTTACTTTCATTTTTTTTAAGGTTTTGGGTTTTAATGGACAGAACTCTTCACGTTGTGTTTTTCTGGGTTGTGATGATGTGTAGTCTTGTAGGTGGGAACATGCTGCCACCATTTTCAGGGCTTAAGGATTAGGTCCAAGCTGACATAGAGGTGATCAAGGTGAGGCTGTGGGTGGGTTATGTAGGTGGGTTGCAAGGAAGGTGACCCATCACAGCAGTGGGAGAGAGGGATGTGATAGAGCCTGGTACATGACTACATGGTGTCACAACCTGCAAGATAGCAATCTGAATTTTCTTCCCGTTCTTTGTACAGTCAGAATGTGATATGTGTATATACTGTTAACCTTAAATGATCTATGCTTGTATATGCAAACACACATAAAAATGCCCCTAGAAATTCATTTAATATAGTAAGGCAAAAAGAAATTTACAGAATTTTAAGGCATGCTGCATAATCTTTTGTTTCATTTTCCACAAAATGCCCTCTATTTAATAATTTTATCTTTTTCTGTTTATATAATAGATTTTTCATAAATCATGTGGTAAAATTTAAATACCATTCTGATTGTTTAAAGGTTAACATGCTTGTAACAGTGATGTTAACGATAGAACGTATCTTCAATCACCAGTCTCAGCAGGGCCACTATCACAAGCACTTCACTGCATATGCAAGCCACATATGTGATAAAGTGCCCATGACAGCTGCTGTGCTGAGACCAAATTACTATATACTCTGCATTTGAATATTTCTTCCATTTCCATAATTGTGTATACTTATCACAAATATCCAAAATCATATCTTTATACACACCATTTTGATTAAAGGCTGAAGGAGAAACTTTTGGAAGAATTCTAGACCTATGTTAATGCCTAAAAACTGTAATTATGCAATGTAACTGCTGAAATCTCTACACATTGTTTTGTGTGTTTGGAATGTCAGTGTTTTGAGTGCCTTTAAGTTTATGTTCCTGTAAATATTTACACATGAATGTTGTGTATAAATTACGTGGTGATGGGTTTGTGTCATATATATATAATGCAAGAAATTCAGTTCATGTTCCAGGTCTTAAATTTCACAGTACATGAAGTAAAATAATTTATTATGCAGCATGAAACTTGTTTATAGTTGAATGCCCAGGAACCCATTAAAATACTGTGTGCACTGTCTGGTTTGGTCCTTTCCTGTTTGTGATATGACTTTTCCTGATCAGATTAGGAGCAAATCAGGGAGCAAAATTACATGCACAGAAAACAGTGTACATATTCAAGTAGACTTTTTTTTATATTAAATTCATGCTTTTCATTCCATTTCTCCATTACAAGTTTCAGTTTAGTAGAAATGGTTTTGCATTGTTTTCCATGCATGTTCTTCAGACCAGAGAAATATTTCAATAAAGATGTTTTGCTGCACACTAAATAAGTCTTTGGTGCCCGATTCCAAGGAATTAAAATGTAAATATCATTTTTAGTCATTATGACACTGTCAGTGATGCCATTAACTATAAAACAGTCAACAGCAATAGTTATCTTTCATGGACGTATATTACACAGCACCAGAATTTGCTTTAATACTCATACTTCATGGTTCTGAATGCAGGAACAGGTAGCAATGCCTGCTATGTTGAAAGAGTTGAGAATGCAGATCTATTTGATGGCGACAGGTCAAAACCGTATGTTGTCATCAACACAGAATGGGGTGCATTTGGCGATGATGGCCGTCTAGACATTGTCCGAACAGAGTATGACCGTGATATAGATCAGCACTCCATCAATCCTGGAAAGCAGTTGTAAGTGTAATGTTGCAGTAAGTTGTAATAGTGACACATGCCTGTGCATGTTGCAAATGGAAATGGGCATTTTCCCTTTCTTAGCCTACTTTCCTCCTCTTCTCTGTGTGTTCCCATTTCAACTTATCACCAGTTGAATGATTTTCATGAAACGTAGTATGAAAGTTCTGTTAATTTAGGCTGTGGCAAGGAACAAGGAACCTTACTTCAGTAAAGCAGCAACCTTTGAATCTCCACCGTCCACATGATTTTAAATTTTAAAATGGCAGACTGCAGATTATGTGTCACAAAGTTTAATACTGATCAAAAGTGTGAAGCAGTTATTTTAAACTTTCTTGTTCCATTATTAGTTGAACTACTTAGGCAGGATTTTGGGTAAAACCAGTTGTATAAGTCTTAATAGGAAGGACATGAACTTAGTTTTCATTTTAGTGGGGCATTTACTGAAGCCTTAAATCAGTTCCAGGAGAAACTTCAATAACATTTACTTGACTGACTCCATGGAGCAAGAGTCCTTCTTAAGAAGGTAATAGGCTCTCAGCTAGTCAGGAAATTCCCTGTATTTTGTGGAACCCGAAGATTTGTTACCGCATTCACAAGCACCCGCCACCTGTCCCTGTCGCAAGCCAGATCAATTCAGTTTAACTTTAGAAATACTAAGCAACAATTGACTGTTGGTGTCTAAGAACAGGAACTTGAGCACAAAGTTAAGGACTGTTTGCAGGCAGCTGCAGCATAGAATTTGGAACAGTGTAAAGAATGTGGTACAAACAGTGTGTACAGTTGAATGGGGAAAAACAACACATTTAAAGCCATAACTTTACTGCAAATTAACTCTGGTATGACATGCAAGAAGCGCTGTGACAAAATTAACACAAAGGCTCTTAAAAATGCGCAGTCTAATGAAAAGTTTGCATGGGAGATCCAATAATGACAAAGTGACAGAAATTATTGACTTGAAAACTGTAATGTGATCATCAGATATAAGCATAATTTGATATGAGGTGTAATTATTATAAGTTTCAATTTGTGTCAGTTACATGTATTGCAACAGTGATACATGTATAAAGAGTATGGTTAGACAAAGAGCTAGTCATGTGTTAGATTGTGCCGTATCTTTTTCTTCTCATGTGTGTAACACTAAACATTTCGGAAGACTAGTGACAAATAAGGATTAATGTCATATTTGGTGTGGGGTTCAATCATAAAGGTACATACAAATCTGGTATGACATATTTTTTATAATTCAGCTGACAGATTTAACACAGATGAAGTCTGTATGTAAGAAATATGATCCTGACAAAATGATAAGAAGAGAAAAAGTAACAACAAGTCTGTAATATGAATATATTTACAGGAAGAAGCAATAAAATACGGACATAACCGTTGTTTCTATGACCATATGCGAGTCCAGGATACTAACCCTGCTACATCCTAATCCATTGTTTGATTATACATTTATATTGCTTAAATAGTAATGACAGTGTAAATGGAAACCACACGCAACAAGACCGAAAGGAAGGCCAAGATTAAGATGGGATGATGATGTGAGAGATGATTTGAGGAAGATGGGAGTAAATAATTGGAAACACAAGGCACAGGAAAGGAAACCATGGAGAGGAATAATTGAGCAAGCCAAAACTCACAAAGAGTTGTAGAGCTGAGGAAGAAGAAGAAGAAGAGTAATGACAGTGACAACAACAAAAACAACAATAAAGTATATGTAGAACTGACTTGTGCAATAGTGAGGTACACTTTGTGTGTTTTGCCCATATCTCACTGTTTGTACACGACACATTTTATCTAATTTCCATATATATATATATATGGCAATATATGCTGCATATTGTGCTGTCTCAGAGTAGGGTCTAATGGCAGTCTGTTGTGAAACACTAATTAATGCACATTGGGGTTTTGTAAGATGCAGCAATTTCTTGATTGAGCGAAAACTAGCTTCTTGGGGACTGAGCTGCATTAACTTGGATACTGCATAATCATCATCTTGTGGGAGTTATATTACAAGAGTTAATTAATGTAAACGAGTGGAGCAGTTTTAAAATATTTTTTAAATTGGCCAGACTACATTTCATACTGGGTTTCATGTGAAAGGGATATATTAATTTCTGTAATCGAATCTGGCCGTACACATGGTCATGCAGATTAGGATTCCAGATAGACCTCTTGTCATTTAGAATCATATAAAGCATTAACCTCAACATAATCTTGTTCCAGGTTTGAAAAGATGATCTCAGGAATGTATATGGGTGAACTTGCAAGACTGATTATGGTAAAGTTCACAAAGCAAGGTCTTTTGTTTGGAGGAAAGGGCTCTGACCTCCTTTTTGAGAGAGGAAATTTCTTCACTAAATATGTTTCAGAGATTGAAAGGTAGGTTACATGCTGAACCATGCTTATCTGGTCTGAGAGAAAAATGGCATTTGGCTCTCTCCTGATAAAACATGAACAGAAATAAAAATCTAGTACAAGTTATTCAGATGTATGTTAACCTTACTGTCTTTGAATAGGAACCTTTATATCTCCTCGTTCAGTGGTGGCCATATTTTCTCTTGGGGTAAAAGATTACTATTAAAAAAAAAATGCAGTGGTCAGCCAGTTGGACCATGTAAATGTGCCATTACAATTGAACAAAGCATATGGCCAATGAAGTTTAAAGGTATAAAGCTGTCTCTATACATTTCATGAAGGCATACAATAGTGGAGGTGTAGCCCATGCATTCATAATTTTGGCGCTGGATGGAGGTGAGTTGTCAGCCTTGTGCCTCAGATGCTGTACCACTGGAGAAAGAACCCCTCTTAACCATCGAATAGGAGGCTAGTTAGGCCCTAAAGCCAACCTAGACATTGTGGAGAAGAGAAAAATATCTTGCTTCTGCTGGGTTTTGAACATGTATCATTCAGCCTGTAGCCTAGTCACTAAACTGACTAATATATCAACTTCTGTTTTTCACTTTGCTGAAAAGGCTGTTCTCTACCATATTTAATTTTTTTTGTCATACATAGCAGGTACAGTATCCCACGTGGTTTTCTGTTTTGTTACACAGCAATGATGTGAAATGTGTTCCACTTTTATATCAACTGGCTAAGTATTCTTTCAAAATCAGTAAAATTTTGGTGCATTGTGGTGCCAGTGTTGCTTTCACATAAATACTGTGCAGTGAAACTTGGATTTTATAGTCCTGACAACTGACATTTTTCTTGATTCTCTGCAAATTTATATTGGTCCTACAGAAACCTCCATAACAATAATTTATTTGTCTGGAGTACAAATGTGTCCTCTCTACACAGTTCCTAAATTACACATTCAAACTGGGTTTATATTAACCTCCCCCTCTTTTACGTACCAACACAAGCAGAAGGTGATAATCATGAACACATGAAAATGTTTCAGTATGGACCCATTCATGTTTGTTTCCAGGAATGAGAATAAGAAACTATTGAGTCACTGCACTTAAAAACCAGAGTGCTGGTTACATCTGCGGCAATAAAGTACAAAGCTTGGAAACATGCTAAATCGCAAGCCATGCAGCATCACTCACACCACCACAGGTTGGTGTGTACATTTGGTGGGGATGGCTTGGTTCTGTCATCCGTGAAGAGCTATGCTGTGCCAGAAATGAATCTATACAATATTTTTGTTAGGAATGAAGGGCACAGACTCCTAAACTCCGTGGCCTTAGTCCGCATACGAACTATACCGACAGAGCTGCCGCCGCCGGTTGGCGAAGTTAGTGCCAACTTTTGCGGATAGAGGGGTGTCACATGGTCAGCGCAACGGGTCCTCACAGCTGTTAATCTCTGTTTTCTAGACCAGGAGCCGCTACTTTTTTCATTCAAGTAGCTCCTCAGTTGACCTCACGAGGCTTAGTGGACCCCGTTCCAGACCCACTACTACTCAGAAAATCTGGTAGCGCCGGGGATCGAACCCAGAACCTCTGTATCTGTAGCCAGAAACTCTGACCACTAGACCACAGAGGCGGTCGAAGGGCACAGACACTGACGAAATATTTCATAAAGTTTGATATTGATAATTTACATGAAGGTTGCCCTCAGGAATGTTGAGAACGAGGTCTACAGAGTAAATAGTGAAGCAGCAACAATTGACTTTAATGGACATGTGGAAAAAATGAAATACATTACATTTTTAATGTGTTAAAGTATTAATTTAACATTTCAGTAAGTTCATAAATTTTCATTTTTTACATTCAATTTAAATGGTCCCTTCAGAAACATAAAATCCAGGCTTCACTGTGCTAATCTTGAAAGCAGCAGAAATTAAATATAATGAATGGAATTATATCGTGATTCTTTGTTCAGAATTTATTACGGTCATCAGACGTGCATGCATAGATATAATGTGCAAATGCCATTGAATATAAAGGAATGGGGTTAAAAGGCAATATTTTCTGTTCACATGTGCTGCATTAATTGGCTGTATTTTTACAGTGACAAAAGGGGAAGCTATCTGAATTGCCGGCAAGTGTTGGATGAAATGGGCCTCAGCCATGCAACAGACCAGGACTGTAACAATGTACGTTACATATGCGAGTGCGTCTCAAAACGTGCTGCACATCTGGTGTCAGCTGGTGCAGCCACACTTATTAACAAAATGGGACAGGATAATGTGACCGTGGGTATTGATGGCTCAGTGTATCGTTTTCACCCACACTTCCATGACCTGATGATTGAGAAGATTGCACAGCTCATAACACCAGGAATTAAGGTCTGTTCATTATGAAAAAATTGTCTTGTTTATTTAATGTGCATGAGATATGCACTGCATGCCACCATTCTTTCCAGTATGGACCTACTAAAGTATTTAAGAACCTTATCTACATGACTACACAGTCATAATATGAAGACTGGCTTTGCAGTAATAGATTAATAGCTGCAATGTTCTAAGCAGTATATAGTCAACAAAGAATTCACACCACTTTGTATTCTTTTAAAGTAGCAACCTAAAAGATTTAAGTGGCATCCAAGATTCCTAACTAAAGATGACAGTGCACATTTGTGTACTGCAGGAACTGCCATCACTAAAGAGGGCTGTTCCTACCTTTTATAGTACTGTTATGTTTTAGATTCAGAGTTCTGTAAACACTGTGTCCAATAACGTGGCACAAGTCAGCTGTCGAACATTATTTTAATGTGATGTATAATTCTCAATTACAGTTTGACATCATGCTTTCAGAAGATGGAAGTGGACGAGGTGCAGCGCTAGTGGCAGCTGTAGCTTGTAGAGATCGGTGAAGTAGATGTAATTTAACATAATGAGACTACGGTTAGAGACGTTTGTACAAACTAGGCTACGTGGGTTCCTATAGATACCGTAATTCTGAAGACCATGGTACCAAGTATGCATATAGTGTACTTCTGTGATAGTGGACAGAGCTACTGTAGGACAGAGATCAGTGAGGATGAACAGATGTGTACATGGAACATAAATATCTAGGTCTGTTTGTGTGTGTGTGTGTGAGTGATTGTATTTGAGGATTAGGGAGTGTGTGTGTGTGTGTGCATGTTCAACATCTGGAATAAAGAGACCTGGATAAAGTGGATGAATTAATTAGCTACACAGCATCTGAAGAATGCAAATGAGATTTTTAGTTCCACAGGAACACTCCATATGAACTTGTTTTATTGTAACTTATTATGCTTGTGGAATTCAGCCAAGTTTTTAAATAGATATTTTAGTCATTTTTTGTTATGTGAATATGCAACCTGAAGATTATTTCAGATGAAACTATAAACATTTTAAGATTTTGTATGCAGTAAAAGACTTAGAGACATTTCTAAGTCTGTGGAATATCAGAATTTTAATTTTTGCTTCATAATCATCTTCAGCAGTGAATCCTAGTTATGACATATAATGTTCAATGAAATGCAATAATCACAAAAGATGGCAAAGGACAAGCTTTGTGAAGGTTCAGTTCATATAATTTATGAATTTCCACTTGTGTTTATGGGTAATTGAAATATATTTAACCCTCTGATGGTGAATATTACAGATATTGAAATATATTTAACCCTGTGAGGGTGAATATTACAGATATGTAACGTGCAGTGTGATGATCAAAACACCAAATATTGACTACTGCCAGCGGTGAATTATGGCTGCTCATGCAGTGCTTTCATTTCTGGGCTACTGGAATCTTCTGCAGAGCATGCTGGGCATTTTATTCTGGTGCAAAGGGTTAATAATTATGGGATTGAACAGTTGTACATTTAAATAAGTTTGATATGTCTTTGTGCAGGGAGGGGGAAGAAACATTTGGTACAGAACAAGCTCACCTTTCACCTCTGGGCTAAGTTAGATTATCTGGTGTTATTAATGGGGTGGACATCAAATGGTGCACGCATTGCACACAGTCACTGTGTGCAAGTGGATGTAGGTTTCACAATTTTAGGGCACTTCCAGATGGGGGGGAATATATATATCTATATATATATATATGTAACATTCTACATATATACAAGGCCACAAATTAGTGACCTGAAAAATTAAAGTATCTTAAAAGAGGGACATTGGATTCTTTGGACATTATTCTACACATCATATTCCCTAAACAGAGTACACTGACAGTGGGTAAAAATGCCTGGTTTCACAATCCTGTCCAAACAAATCTACAAAACAGCTTATATTTCAAATCTCGTCTAAAAAGTATATAAACTGTAACATTTTCAATATTCCGCACACGATTGGATGCATTGTACAGAGGGGATGCAAGAGAGAAAAGAAGTATGGATAAAAAATTTACCTTTACTTCCCTGTTCCATAAAAGTTGCTGATGTGTAACAGTCAAAGGACACATAAAAATGAGTTTTCAGGAACACTGTCATATAAATGAAAAAGAAAATTAACTGTTTATTTGTATCTGTCATAAATTTCAATTGGTACACTGACCCATAGGATACCTTTATAAAACTGCAAGTTGACTCAGATCATCGGTTTGTCTTTCTTACTAACAAGTGCATCTGCAAGGATATTTCAAGAAAGGGGCCAAAGTTACAAAAATACCTCATACGGGATTACTACAAATGGCTGTCATTCTTTGTATCATATCTGTATAGAAACAGACATTCAAGAAAAAGTATCAATTGGTTACAAAGAAAAATCCTGCATCATGTTTCCTAAAAATATTCAGTAACTTCATGCAGCACCGTCCTTCTCAATAAGTGAAAGATGTTTTCAGCTAGTCAAATTCTCCACATTTTATGGGACCAGAAGGTTCATTACTGGATTCCCAAGAGCCCACCACCTGTCTCTATTCTGATTTTAAAATTACTCTCCCATCTATGCCTGGGTCTTCCAAGTGGTCTCTTTCCATCAGGTTTCCCCACTAAAACCCTTTAAGCACCTCTGATCTCTCCCACATGTGCTACATGCCCGACTGATATCATTCTTCTTGATATTATCACCCAAATAATATTGGTGAGGAGTAGAGATCATTAAGCCCCTTGTTATGTAGTCTACTCCACTCCCTTGTACCTCATCCCTCTTGGCCCAAATATCCTCCTCAGCACCCTTTTCTCAAACACCCTCAAACTAAATTCCTCCTTTGAGAGACTATGTTTCCCACCCATACAAAACAGGCAAAATTATATTTCTGTATATCTTAATCTATATTTTTGGATTGAAAACTGAAGACGAGATATTGCACCAAATTATAGCAAGCATTCCCCGACTTCAGTCTGCTCTTAATTTCTTCCTGAATAGAATTTTGATTCATTAGGGTTGTTCCCAAAAATTTGAACTATTCCACCCTTTCAAAGGATATATCATCAATCTTCATACTGCAATTTTATCCTGCATTCTGATCTTGAGACATAGTTTTGACTTGGATTGATCCTTTGGTACAAAAATATTCAGTAACAAGCTAAAAAAATATCAGAAGTGAAACTGTATGGTACCAGTATAAATAATGACATAACAGTATCTAAGTATATTAAGCATTTTAAAACAATGTAGCATTTCGTATCACTTGGCATATATTCAAGTCCTGTGTTTTCATTCACTGCATTAACCTACCGTATCTGTTTCACATTCCTGTGAAGCTCTGAAACAACTATATTACACAAGTTAGGATATCAGGTAAGTAAAAGCAGGATAACTGTATATTGATTGTACAAATTCATTAGCAAGTAAAACAACAATACTAGCTATGTTATATTTATAGCAGTTCTCATACAGAGTAAAGATATTAAATATCAAAATAATCGTAGACACTTGCACGATAAATGAACAAGTCAACAGAGTGATGACTTAAATGCAGACCTGATGTTATGTTTCAGGAATACATTTTCACAATGTACAAATATTCTCTTCAATGTCATCATTTTGTATAAAACCAATGTATATTACAGTGATTCAGTACATTGTTTGTTGGTTCTGTTACTGATTACATCCCAACAAAAGTGCATCCATTAGTTTAATCTTACGACAAGTGAATGCAAGTCCTAAGGAATTCTGTGAGCACGTCAGAAAGGTACTCCATGTACTGCAGGATGAAGAGGACTATAAAAAATTACACAACACAGACTAGTAGGAGGGTCATAAAAAGTCCCCACTGAAGACTACTAAAGTGTAAGGGGGGCTACTGGTAATCAAAATGTTCAGTTCAAGTACATGATAACACAGAAGTGCACAAACCCCCCCCCCCAAGTTCCAGTAGTGAACTTGTCACTTTTATAGTGCCAAGAATTTTGAGACTGCTCCTATACTTCTGGAAAATTATGGACCCCTGTGTTAACACGCCTTTCACCAAAGTCTATGAGATTTCATCATGGGTGAGCTATATACTACTGTCCATATTTGTAATTACTGCTTTCTTCACAGAAATGATCAATGTATTATCACTCTTTATGAAAATAATATGAACTGCACTTCAGAGAAAATGAATACATCAGTGCCAAACTAGAGTTGGGTGGGCTACTTCAAATGATTAGTCTATATGAATTAACAAATTTGCATAAAAGTGAACGATGACTATGGTGAAGCAAAATGACCCATTTTCACTTGATACTGAACTCTGGAACCAATGACACAACTCAGTTGAACAACTGCCATGCATGAAGCTGATTCCAGTGCATTCTTGAGGCAGAAGAGCTTGCTGAATGTTCTTGTACTGAAGATGGTTCATTACTTGAAGTATCACTAGGTGATGTTTTCTTTAGCTGCATGCCAAGTTCTTTTGAAGGATCCCACTTCTCTTCAGGTTTTGACCTTGTTTGGTTTTGTGGTTTACAGCCAATGTCAGTATCAAGCTCATCTGTGTGTGGTTTAATGAGGTCACTGTGCTCTCTGTATTCCCTGTATTCTCTAGCAGCCTGTCTCAGCCGATACTGGAAGTCTGGAAGGCCTGTAACAACCATGCAGACGGTCTTGATAAAATGTGTAACACAAGTACCTCTGGCCTGGACACTTGGGATTCGAATCCTGATAAAGGCATGGAAATGTTTTTCTTTACCACCCAACCTGACACCTATAAAAAGAAACCAGAAAGCATCTTCTGGCTGTACCATAAAGCTGATCCTTGTCCCCTTTATGATTTTTGGTGCAGGGGTAACTTTTTTTTATTTTCTGTTATGTAAAGTGTTCACAAGTGAGACTGCACCTGGAAGTATGCCCACGAAATGACATAATATAAAATGAACATTAACTGTAGTATTCTGCCAATACTATATACATTTCCACATAAAAGGATTCACAGCCTGGGGCAGTCCATTTTCCTTGATTTATCCACTGCAAATGTGCAATCTATACTGGTGTGCTCAGTTACAATAAGTGACCCCAAACAGTTCTCTGCACAGTAGAGACTTTGCGAAAAGATTCACAACTGTCAGCCTGTCTAAGTAGGGCGATGTGATGAGGCCTGGGATGGAGTGGCCCTGGCTTGCATGAGTGGTGTTTAGTACCCAGACACTGTACAGAAATTTCCTGGCCTGCAGGAGAAATTAACCATTTTGCAACCAGAGCTAAGACCAAGAGGGTCAATGTAGATGGTGTGGAAGAGTTTGTGGCCTTCCATGGAGAACTCCTTTACCAATTACATGTTGCAGAAGCTGGACTGCCAGGTAGTATTCAAGAAAAAACAAGAACATCAGTCTGCCCCCACTGAAGTGTTGGTTTTGCTGGAGAAGCACGACAGTCAAGTACAATAATGACATGAGCTGGTGTCATGAAACATGGTTATGACATAGTGCTTCCCAGACTTCCTCTCAAGCATGAACCATGCCCAGGCCCATCTTCTGAGCCACAGGCATTATGAGCAGCAAATGTTGACCCTGTACCTGTTGAACACAACAGCAGTGAAGTCGTCCATCCCTCTACTACCCCTTCACACCCAACAATGGGTTGGAATGGGAGAACAGCTAGAGCACAGGTAGTTAAGGAGTCAGCCCTTGAGAGATATCATTATGTTACATTTTGCAGATTTGTTACTGTATATGCTAAACTTTACTCTTCATCTACATAATTTCATTCTGATTTATATTAAAAATGTGGGTATAAGCAGTAGTTTTCTCAGGATTCTGATGAAAAAAAAAATGATATGCATATTAATATTTTTGATTTTCCATTCCTGTTATGCATCTCACTTTTGTTATTGACCATCTCTTGCTCTGCTTGTAAGACACATTTTATAATACAAAATGGTTACTGAAACTACAAGCTTGATTAGCAAGAACACACTCTTACACAACTATCTGGGAAAGCTTTAACACTGATATAATGAACACTTGCTACACAGTTATAGGATACCATATGTTTAAACTGTGTACTTGACATTAACACCCAACAGACCTTTTTTGAATAACAACACTAAAACAGCGTAACTTACCAGTCATTGCCACCCACGATGTTATTGAAGAAGGCAGTGAAACACCTGGATTATCAAAGTATGTCAGACTAAATTCCATACCAGGCTGCAAACCATAAAGCCAGGAACATGGAAAAGTGAATTGTACATTAATAATAATTACAGTACTGCCAATACTGGTATAAAGGTAAAGTAGCCCCATTACAGGCCTGGACAGGCCCAGAGGGTTCCAGGAAGTTAAGGTTCCCAGATTTCGTGACAACGGCACAGGATGGTGGTAAGGTTGTCAGCCTTACGCACCGGCCGCCTTTACCCCCATGAAATGCTCCTGGTACTCATTTCTGTTAGAG
>Ga0123352_10004264_pt1 | contig 21010 bp, 13 predicted proteins | sample TergutLab28metaG_FD_89700 | JGI IMG/M metagenome (GOLD analysis project Ga0123352, IMG submission 89700) | Labiotermes labralis P1 segment gut microbial communities from Petit-Saut dam, French Guiana - Lab288 P1 | ecosystem: Host-associated > Arthropoda: Insects > Digestive system > Gut ...
CAAACACGTAACTATGTATTCTCTTTTTAAATTTGGCTTTAATCATTATTGCTATACCTGCGGCTGCTCTTTCATTCGTTGGGACACCACTGTACAATAAAATATAGTCGTCCAACTCGTGCGAACCCTTTAATTTCTTTTTTGTTTCTGGTATCACTACTATATCTACATTTGCTTTTTTATACTCTTCCTGCAGCAGTTTCTCTTTGCCATATAAACCTCTGAAATTCCAAACGCCTATTTTCATTAAACCTGGATTCACTGTCCTCTTTCTCGACTTAGTTGTCATTTGTGAATCAGTCCTATGCTTCCTCTGGAGATACCGAGTTGGGTAGGGTGTCCTCAGGATGGATAACCAGTCCCTCGCTGAGTAAGTTTGGTGGTAGCTAACCTCAGGGCCTCCAAACATGTCCGTTTTCTGTAGGGGTATGCTCCCTTAGCCGAAGGTCTCGGTTTTGAGGCGTCGAGGACTCGCCTTCATCCGCTCCTCTCTGCTACAAATAAAGTTGCATTGCCCAGGAATCACGATCGAGGACGTGAGGAAGTCGGATTTGCTGGCAGAGCTGACCGATGTCTTGTCAGACGGTGTTTCCCAAGATTTGTGGCTATTTTCTGTTGGCAATGATAATAACCCTTGGGGCCAGTACCAATGACTGTCCTATGGTTCTCAGGACCTATCCAGCAATACAATAACGCAGAGCTTATGAATGTACGAATGCTATATTCAATGCACGTAGTTCTGTCATTAATTGCGTGCTCTAGGTCCATATCCCCTTCCAAAGCGAATTCTCCACAGTGTGCGATCTAGTGCGTCCCGGTTCAAGTTCCAGTATCTTCTCTTCTCCTTAATGTCATCCACAAACTGCTTACGTCTCCTTGCTCATCTTCTCGTCCCTTCCATTTTTCCTTCAGTAACATGTTTTAACAGTTGCAGCGCAAGCTGTGACCAAACCAGCCATCCTTACTTCGTTTTATCGTATGTAGGATGTTCCTTTCCACCTTCACTCTATGTAACACTTCTTAATTTTTAAGCACGATCAGTCCTTTCTCCATTCGTCTTCGGCACCACATTTCAGGATGGCTGAATGTACGAGTAGGTTATGCAGGTCCTAATGATAATCATAGGCATTTAGATGTCAGGAATAGACTCACACCCTGAGAATGATTCTCGCTCTAACACCTTCCATTTAAAAATGAAATTAGACAAGAACCTAAGGGTAAAATTGCGCGCGTCTTTGGTTCATTAATTTATTTTTAGAGCTCGAGCTTCGGTTATGAGATTCACAAAGACGAATCTCCATGACAACGACGACGATGAAAATGACGCTGTACGGGCTAATCAACCTACAGCACGCAGGAGTATATATGTATATACATCACCATTGTCCTGTTCATAAAAGGCATATCGAATTCAGTAACCGTGTTCACTGGTGAAAAATGAGTTGTCAGCAGACATAGCACAGGTTGTTCTGTTGTTTAAACTTTAAACGGGTTTCCACCCCAAGTACAAAGGGTCAATCACAACTCAATTTACATCAGTTTTATTGCTGGCTACACGTTTCGGCTTTAGTGAAAAGCCATCATCAGTCAATTAAAAATATACGTAGAAAGATAATTAAATACAAAACACTAAAATAATACTTTTTCAGATGTCTGAGATATCGGCTTTACGATAACTCGAGTTGAATACACCGAAACTAGATAATAGTTTTTATTTAGCAGGTTGTTCGACGTTTCTACATCTTCCTGCGCACATTTGACAATTATCTAGACCATAGTCAAGACTGTATATTAAAGTTAATAAATTTATATTATATGAAAGCACTAAAATTATATTCCTTTACTTCGGGTGTTAAAGGGGAAGTTCTTAAATATTAAAATAACCCTAATAGGGTACAATTTGTTTTAATTTTGTTTCTTAAATTTTATTAAAGCTGTAAAAGTAAGGTATACTATACAGTCTTTCTCCGTGATTTTTCATTCTTTGTATCTCATCTAGTTAATACGTAGATTTCAAAGTACAACAGAAGGTCCGATATATATCTTCGTAAGATAAACAGATCGATTAGACCTTCACTTCAGTGTTAAGAAGAACCGACAGAGTTATCAGACAATATTATATCTTCTCCATTATTGTAGGTACTTAAGGCGATTCCACAGTTTTCGAATCCGAGGCTTGTCATTGAATTTAATTTACTTTGAGAGATTTCAGCTTCCGCCGCGCTGTAATTGAGACTATCGCTTTTGTTGGAAGTTACTCAGCATACCATGAACTGGTAGACGCTCGAAGAAAGGACCGATTGACTAACCGGAATCGAGGGTAAACAAATATCAACAAACATTGCGTAATACTGCAGTCGAGAAAAGGACTTAATTTACTTTGCCCAACTCTTTCCACGCAAGAAACGAAATATATCTTACCCGGAACTCCAGGTTCACAAGATCTGAACATCTCTTCTGCTTTAAATATGGAGCCCACGGTCTCTTCCAAAAAGTAGGTAAATTACTACCAGACAACACGGCGACACATCCCAGAAAATAATAATCCTTAGAGCTACTGGAGTTAGAATCTCATATCTCGCATCTCAGGTAGCTTACCGCGCCGAGCAGAAGAAACACTTGGTGTTATTGCTGTAGAGGTTCAGACAGCCGCGGCTCCGAAACGCCAGTGACACGTTCCGGTCGCACTACGTCATGGTTTTTCAGGCTTAAGAATTTTACAGCTGTCGTGTTACTGGACGGTGTGAAGAACAACAGAAAATGCGCTGTTTAATGAAATGCCATCCTAGTCTCACCTGACCACTTTTTTTCCACCGAATCTAAGCTGAGTAATTAACCAAATTCATGGAGCTGGGAAGCTCTTTTAAGAACTAACACTTGCTCAGAAGGTAAAGAAATTTCTCAATTTACATGTCAACCAAGATACCCCGAATGTGTCCACAAAATCTCCCAGTGGATATAACCCTCGGCCAAACGAATCAGTCAACATAGTACCGTACGAACATACGCCTAACTCACCCAAGTTATCTCTTCCCTTCAGGTCCTATGATCAAGATTTCGTCATTAGTTCTCATCTCTCCGGTGTGCCTGCCATATTCCGGAATTCCAATTCGGCCGCCCTACACAGACTCCTGACTTTCCAAGTCGAAATGTCACGCTCAAGTTGTCCAAGCTCTTTCCAAGCCCGCAGTACTTCGGGACGGTTAGAGTATTTTTACTCTCATACTCAGCGTCAAAGCTGAAAGACCACTTACAAACTCGTCGTTCCTTCGTCGACGTCATCGTCCAGTGATTAGGAATCACTGTACCAGTTGGGTATTGTGGCAGCATGCTGCCACAATACCCAACTGGTACAGCGAAATTAATGTGACTTTTTATAGTGTGAATTTAGCAAGGACGATAAGGCTCCCTGATGATGGTCCTAGGACCGAAACATGTCGGAGCGTTTTAATGTGTAAAAAATTTTATAAATTTTATATATGTGTAGTAGTTGGTATAATAATTGAGTACGTATTCATGTTAAGTTGCCAGACATTATTGTCCTGTTTTAACCAAATTTGGAATTTATCGACAGCCTCCGATATCAAATTTTACGGATATCTGTCCAGTGGGCGCTAATACATGCGAACATAATGACAGGCGGCCATACAGGCGGACATGACGAAGGTCGTAGGCGCTCTTGGCGGCTATGCGCAGGCGTCTAATAAATGAAATCAGGGCAGCACCTCTACTTCCCTCATCCTTTCAAATTCTGTATTTAGTAATTACGCTACTATTCGATACTGCAGTGTATAAGGTAACCTAAAAATGGAACACCACTTTCGTCGGGAGAGTTACTTCCGTGAATCTAAGTACCTCGTCTACACCCGCAGCCTGAATTTGTAAGATAACGTGATGACATGGGATTCGCTTAACATGGAAGCACGACGACATTAAATGTAAAGGTGGCAGATGACACGAACATATAATATAACGCAACGTTTTCTGAACGAGTCTTTTTTTTCCATTAGAAAGTTCTTCACTAAAATGTGCGTTACTACTCGACGCAACTTTACCGATTCATGTTCCAAAAACAAAGTTCGCAAGTAATTTGTACTAACACCTTGCATCACAGACAACACAAGTTACGCTTCATTCTTAAACGCAATAATTGTACTTTATGTATGTTAACACCCTGTATAGCCTACACAAAAACCGCTGAGCCGCCCACAGCGATCTTGGTACCTAGTATTATTCATTCTATTGATGTTTCCTTATGGTATATGTCAAGGTCTCAGTAATGATTTCAAACAACAAGTCCCATGAATTAAAATACAAATGACAACACACACACAATGAAGGCACAGCAACACATAATTCTATAATGTGCCAAACACAATACCAATTTTCGGTGCTAAGTACGACATTATCCAAGCAATATAAAAGTACAAGCCACATGCCACTGAATGACTCAACTAATTTAATATTTTCATGCAAATAAAATTTTATCGAAAACATTATCCGCGCGTTAAATAAAATCCTGCGTAAAAAAAACAGAGGGATTCCTGCCCCCCAAACACACACAATTAAGTCTATCCAGTTTTGTGTGTGTGTGTGGCAGCTTTTCCTGCGTATGAAAAGACTCGCAGCTGTGAATTTTACCAAGTAACCCACTTTGCGACAGAGGCTCTCTGAACCTAGATAAATAACCCACCAATAAAAAAATGGCATCTAGTTCTAGCTAGTAGGAGAACGTCATAGCTACATTTGTACATTACCGTGGTATCCGTTTTGCAGGCTGAAGCACAAGTTGTGCTTCAGCCTGCAACACGGATACCACTCCAACCCAACCACACCGAATCTCCAACACACATCGAACCAAGAACAATACGACCAAGGTGGTAAATCAACAGAATAGTCGCAAGCTCCTCATGAGGGACATATTAATGTCCGAAACATGTTGAGCACATAAGAAGTGAAATAAAATAGCAAGTGACATCAAGTTGGTCTTTTATTCTTCAACTATCTCAATGATGCACGGTCCAATAAACATAAGATTCACGAAATGTGTATTGTCTTTTCTCTACGACTTTGTTTGGAACCGCATGTCATTCTAAGACTAACTCAGTGACATATTTTCATAAATGTACATAGTTCTTCATGTAAAGTATCCATATTTCTTGTCAGATTTTTAAAGAAACTCGAATTTCCTCGACAGAGATTTTTTAAATCATCAATACCAAATTTTATGAAAATCCGTCCAGTGGAAGCCAAGTTGTTCCATGCGAAAGACAGACATAACAAAGCTGACAGTCGCTTTTCGCAATTTTGCGAATGCCTCTAGAAAGACTAATGTAAAACTTAGAAGTTATCTACAGAATGACCTTCCCAGCACATGTGACTTTCCTCTCCTACGCCGGAAGCATTAAATGTTTCTTGTCCTTCCGTGTGTTGTAATGTTGATTTCAGTACGCTGAAATGTCACAGGATTCCTGGAAGGCCACGTCAGAAGTACACTTCCCATTAAACCAGAACCAGTCGGTAAAATTTCTGCGCAGTACCTATCCTTCCACCGTTGCATTAACCTTGCTCGGACACACTGAAGGGCGTCTATAGTCTTTCTACCCGTTCAATCACACTTTTTCTACAAGTCTTTCCTGGCTTTAGAGTGGAAAAGTATAGAAAGGTGCTGGAAAAACTTACTCAGGGTGACTTGAGTACTTGACATCGGGGGATATTAAAGTTCACATGCAATACGGTCGCTGAGCGTTGGTCACTCAAGAAGCGTGATATATAAGACTACTCGAGGTATATGAAATATGTGATAAATATAGTTAGTTTATAACACTTTCACTAATGATTGGTTTTCTTGGTAAGTACATCTAGTGCTGGTTAGTTACTCAAAGAAACGAGTCATCAATTAGTCATACACACGCGTTACACTAGCAATAACGACACTAACTGCAAGGAACAGAGTCCTTCGTGTAAAGACAGTAGGTCCTTGAGTAGTTGCCCGCATCTCATGAAACCCGAACGTTCATAACCGCATACACAACAACCCTAATTTAAGTCAGATAAATTCAGTCGCACAGTCTCGCAAACGATTTTTTTTAATCCGTGTTAATATTAACCTTCTAAAATCTGCCAGGAATTTTCCGTACCACCAGTTTTAACACTGACACATTCCACATGGTGATTACATTCCGTTTATGTGTTCTCAAGAACAAACAGCGACTTTTGCCTCATACAATATCAACAGTTTGGTTTTTATAACCGAGGTGGAGGGTGTTTACAGAGCGGTACGGATTGAGTCCTTATATAACACAGATATGGTTTCCTCAAGCAAACCTTACGTGTCATATGCACCAACGATTTCATTCATCTTGACTTGATCGCCCGAATAATATTTGGCTAGGAGCACAAATTATCCAGCTGCCCACTGTGAAATTTCCTCCAGTCTCGTTAACCCCTCATTCCAGGCCCAAACACCTTCATCAGCACTCCGTTCTCGAACATCGCCAGCCTATGTTCATCCCTCAACGTGAAAGATCAAGTTTCACACCCATACAAAAACAGGTCAAATTATAATCCTGTGGGCTACATACCTCTTGCAATATTTACATTTCCTGATAGGAAACAGAAAGACAAAAATGAATATGCTACAGAGTTGGATTAAAATTTGGGGTCATCGCGGCTGCAATATCGCTCACCGTCAATAAATATAGGTCTTCGAGCGCTTAAGTCCGAATAATGAATTTACGTAGAAACGAAGGAGGGTGTTTATCTTTAGATGCGCCGGAAAATTTATTTGACCGAGTCTTGGCTCCCCGGAGCGCCGAAACGGTATGTTTTCATGCGTTTCGAAACAACCTTAACCAAAAATGCATAGCGTAGCTTCCATAAAATTCGAATTCACGCAAGCTGCAGGACTGACAAAGTTCAGATGGTCTAGGTGATGCTGAAGACGTTGGCTTGCTTTCATGAATTCTGCTGATGCATTACAACAAGAAACTTTGTATTCTCTTTGACGTCCCTTTGGGTACATGGGAATGGCTTGGTTATTCCTCATTCCACTATCTTGTTTACACCCAAACTCGGTGTAGACAGCAAACAACGGCGTCATGGGGCCAGCTGCTGCGCAAGATGGCCGCCCAGCCCTTCAGTCGAAGTTGCGAATGATGTGAGATACAGCAAGACAGGCACCTACGTATAACACTGTGGCGAATTCTCGTAACGACTGTTACCACTGACACGCAATAATGCGTTTTCTTTCTATTGTTGACCTACATGTAGCTGTCAACAATATAAAACCGTCGAGTTTTGCCATGGAAACGCAAGAATGGGTTCCCTTTTCACTGCGGTGAGCTGCAAAATATTTCGTACTGCATTCAACAACACAACAGTACTACGATCTGTACGTACAGCGCAAGATATTTTTTGTTCGATTTTAACCAAATCTGGAGTTTGTCGACAAATTTTAGTAAAAGTCACAAATACAAAATTTCACAAAAATCCATCCAGTGAAAGCCGCGCTGATGAATGTGGACGGACGGACGGACAGAGATGACGAAGCTAATAGACGCTTTCCGCGACTTATACAAATGGGCTTAAAAATTTCTAAGTAGCTCAAAGTTAATGGCTTAAAAATTTCTAAGTAGCTCAAAGTTAATTCAATTTCACCACAAACAAAGACTACGCTAATCACCTTGTTTACTTTACACCTCAGGGATGCTGGTCCGGGCTTCGAATTCTAGATCAGATTGTTACATCTTCGTAAGTCTATGGGAGTGTCCTGTGTAAGCACGGAACAGTTTTTCACTGGCAAAAGGTCCATTTATGAACTACTTCTTACGCCGTATAAATAAAATTTAATTCTGCGCGTGATTTCAGGCTTCCGCCGCGGTGTAAATCAGATCTGCGCTCTTTTGGGATTTTACGCAGCGTAGAACGGTAGTTTAATACCGACGTTTCGGAACAACATGTAAGCCATACCTTCAAAGGTCTAGCAGTCCCAAGAATAATGTCGGGAGGACTTAGGCAGGCAGTTTACATACGGAATGGTGTGAGCGGTGAAAGGGTTGAAACTTCCATCTTTACATATAGGTCAAAGTACATCTCCTATACATAAAAGCCAATGGTGTGTGAACATGTGCATGTATGTCTTTATTTGTTTTTTCGTACTGACATCTCGACACAGGTTTTTCTTGGTTTCCCTGTGTCTATAAGCAAATGCTGAGATGGTTCCCAAGATTCCAAGTTTCCACTACATGCTTCTCATGTAGCCCTCCCAACTTAAATTTAGTAGTAACCAATTTCATGTTTTGTTTACATGTAAAATAACCACTGCCACCGGGTAACAACCCAACTGCAGTAAATAAATAAATATAAAAATATAGTGTATTACGTCGATGACGGTATTAATATGTTAGGGTATTTGGGGGGGAGGTTATTCGAACAGTCCGCAGAGTAAAAGGTACAGCAATCGTTGTTCCGACCTGGACAGGCCCTGAGGGTTCCAGGAGGTTGAGGTTCCCATATTTCAAGACAGTCGACACATGAAGGTGGTGCCGGTCGCCTTTACTCCAGAAAATATTCCAGTACTAATTTTTGTTACAAGATGTGTAGACCCATAGCGAGCTGGAAGCATTATGTCAAAAAAAAATCCAATGACACCATCGGGGATCGAACCCGCGACCTTTCCGCAATCCGGAAAGCCGATCAGGCGTACTAAACCCAAAATGTGAAAACGCGAGAATTACAATTTTAATACTAAAAAAGTTAAGCACAATGAGTGGGAAATTACACAGATAATGGTGGACGTTCATTGCAACACTTAAATGATCGTTTTGTGTGGCTACAAGCGATGTGTAAAACTATAATCCACAAAACACTGGGTCATGTGATTTAGAATACGGAGTGAGCAGATACGTGAAAACAGTTTCTCCAGAGGTCTCTTGTAACCCGCATGACGTCTTCACCCATAATTATTGATATTTTTAACGTTAAGTTTTATTATCATGGCAAAAAAACGTAACCTAATGACGTCACAATACAGCGCTGTTCTAATTAGTATTTATTTATCACGTAATTGCACAAGAATGTGCTAGAAGCGATTCATCTGATAAACGATCGGGTGGCAATTACGAAATTACGCTTATCATGAAAATTCGCTCAAGGAAGAGCCAGTATCATGAACACAGTTTCATTCAACATTCAGACGAACATCGAAACCACCGTCTGGACCCTGAGGGCGTCATAATTTGTAGAAATTACCCGAAATTTCGAAAGACACCAGTTCAAGATGAGGCTGCAGTTTCCTCCTAAATATCTGGTAATTTCTACGACACAAGACGTCATAACCCTGAAGGGGGTTTTAAGGCGCGTTCACAAAACTGCGAAGAGCGACTATTAGCTTCGTCATGTCTCTCTGTCCGTCCGCATGGAACAACTCGTCCCCCACTGTCCGGATTTAAAAAAAAAAAAATATATATATATATATATATATTTGAGTATTTCTTCGAAAATCTGTCCAGAAAATTAAACTTTCATTAAAAACTGACAAGAAAAACGATTAGTAAACATGAGGACCAATACACGTTTTAGATCATATCTCGCTCGATTGTGCTTAGAAGAAGAAATGTTTCGGACACATATTGTAAACAAAATCAAAACACACATTTTAAATTCAATATATTTTCCTCAATTATTACACCATCCACTACATATATATAACATTTATAAAATTTACACATTAAAACATTAAAAACGCTCCGACATGTTTCGGTCCTAAGACCATCCTCAGGGAGCTTCGTTGCGTATCACGCAACGAAGCACAGAATGCACATCCGTAGCAGAGCGCTCTTCACAACATAACATTACACAACACGGCATGCTGCCACAATACCCAACTGGTACAACGAAATAAATCTGTGACTATTTCTAATGTGACTTTAGCATGGAAGATATAGCTCCCTGAGGATGGTCTTAGGACCGAAACATGTCGGAGCGTTTTTAATGTTTTAATGTGTAAATTTTATAAATTTTATATATGTGCAGTAGTAGGTATAATAATTAACTCGACAACATGCACGGTGTAACAATGAAAATAATCAATATATATTTTTAAAAAATTCGTGCCATTTATGAGATAATGTGGAAGTATATGGTACAGCCGGACAGCCCACACATGACAATATAATACAGCGCATACTCTTTGCATGCTAGATAACTAAGTCTACAAACACACACCCAGAATATGTAATACTTATTCCTTTCACACGGCAACCGTGGTTGCGCGAAAGCGCCACGATGATACGTTTTACGTACATTGCCTGTTTTCTTCCATATTCACGAAATCAATAAAGATGTGTCGCAAATAAAACAAAAAATTCTGATAGAGCTTGGGAATATGCTGCGTCCTTCCGTTAACGCAGCTGTTGATAACAGCATATAGGGCTGATATATAGTCCAGCTAACGTTCAGAAAGTGGTACTAATAGCTCCTATACTTTAGTAAATTGTTACTTCCGTCATCCATATTGATGATACAGACCTACACATTCAGTTTCTATGTTCTGTCTAGCATAACAATGTGTGCATATTAATCAGTAAGGCACTACCGCGGAAAGATCTCATATAGCATAGCATCACCAGGTGCTCCTGACACGTAGACGAATAACTGAGCATGTCAACGGAATACTGAAGAACTTGTTCCTTTTGCTTCTTGTTTAGTTTTCTCATCGCGAAAAGTTATTTGAAAGCCTAACCGAAAATTTGGTAACTATCATCTCTCACTGTTTCCAAGGATAACCCTTCAGCTGACAACTATTAACCCTATATAGGCTACTGCAGACATAGAGGGACACTTTAAAGTACTGCTATCACTAAACATACAAGTTATACAAATTTTCGGTAAAGGTCGAGACTGCAATACGGACTGAGCAAAGATGCCTCTTACTGCCGTATATTGCTGCCAACTTGTGACAATGTACTTAAATATTACGTATCATCCACAACCCTGGATAACACACAAACGTACTCAGCCATAAACCGTATCCTGTACGTCCCCTGTGCTATCCACTCCACGAGACCAATTGGTGTTCAGATGGTTTGGCGCCTTTACAAAAACTTACGTGAGGCACACTCCTTGATGCCACCCAATTCCCCACCCTCTTCAACAAATCTGTCTCAAAAAAATTCTCGTATTAATTGTTTTGTTCTCAGTTTCGTCAAGTATATGAAGAACTGAGCATACCAGTTCATTACGTAAACAATAACACATTTATTTCAATAGGATTACACATAATACTGACACTTGTGCACGTGCTCCGTTTTTTAATCACCGACACATTTGCGGCCAAGCAACAAACACAAATAACTTAGCCATGCTGTTGTAATCAGACAGCTAATCAGCAAGCCAGTGTGTTAACCAGATACCATTCATTTTAAAGATTTAAAAATGCTTAATTTAATTAATCACCAATTATCACAAAAACTTTGACGTACAAAAAACATATGCAGTCACAATGCCCAATTTTTAATGACGTTGACAACGGGGAGACATCCTTGTAAAGGTGTAGTCGCGCGTTCGTTAAACCCTCTTTCTTCGTAAAGGAATTACGTACAACCGAGGTGGGGCTTAAATTTTTCGAACAAAATATTTTAATCAAATGAATAAGCATCTGAAATCCTCGCGTTCTTTTTTTTTAACATGAGTGTATGAAAAGCAGATGTAACTATATTCTAGTTAATTTTGAATATTTGCCCAAAATATGAGTATTATATGTTAATGCTTATTATATATGACTATTTCCCCATTGTATACGGTTTTCGATATACAAGGCGATTTTAAGGAAGGCAACTCCCATGTACAGTGAGGGTCGACTCTATGTGTCGTAGAATATATAATGCCACGACAGACTACGCAGATTGATTAATAAAGGAGATGCACATATGCATAATGCAGCGAAATTGGTGTTAGCACGCACATCCCTAAAAATAAGGAAACAGTGTATATCCTGAAGGATCCTAGGAATAAGAGGATGGAGGAGACGAGCAGAAGAAAGAGAAGAATGGAGGTATCTGCTGAGGAAGGCCGGAGCACGGAAGGGGCTGTAGCGTCATACATAGATGGATATATGCTGAACAGTCAATAAAAAAAAACACATTATCATACATGTGTATAATGTAACGCGTACGTTTCGATCACCGCTAACCATTTTTCTCTTTGCCATTTGGGGTATTATGCATTGGACTTCGTTTTCAGCCCCTCCAATTCAGCTCTAATAAGCTTCACGAAGTAGTTCCAGCAGACCTTAAAAGGACAAGATATCTACCGCATAAAGGTGGTCATGACAACTGCAGTCATTAAATTTCATACATTCCGTATTCACGCCGCAACACTCCGTTGCTCTTCGGGGATGTTACGCAGCGTAGGCTGGCAGCTAGCAACATCCCACAAGCACGAATGTTTCACGTACACCGCGGTGTAAGCCTGAAAAGGGACATGTGAAAGGCTTCCCTCAATATTAAACCTCCACCCGACTGTTCAGGAAAGGATATGTTAGCGGCATAACAGAACTCTTGCAGCTCATGGTGCTAGACAATAACGATGCAGTCACATTTGGTCTGCACACCAAACTGGTTTACTTTCAGCTCTTCGTAACAAATGGCAATGATCACAGCACTTGTTGCGCTATTAGTGATTATAATAATACTGCTACAAGATACAGATAATCCCTGATTTGCGAGGTTTATGTGTTCCTGAACACAACCGTGCAAATCAAAACTCGCGTAAAACGAAAAAAAAGTCTTTCCAATAGAAAATAATAAAAATTACAGGTTTGCTCTAAGTCTTGGGACTAACTTCCCTTCTTGTAAAATGTATGTTCGCAAGCGAATTCCTTGCCAGAATATTTACCCGATCCACACGACCGGCCCTAGACATGTGGGCGCCCGGGGCACGTTAATGATTTGGCGCCCCTTCAAACTAAAATTCTTCAAACATTTTCGGCCTCTAACAGGGCCGGTGAGAATTCTGAGGAATTATTTCGCATGTGGATACCTGCGTGTACCAATATCATACTTCCGATTATTACAGTGAGGTCTTAGCTCCCCTTGAAAGTTGGTGCACCGGGCAGCTCCCCCGCTGGTCCACCCATTAGTCCGGTCCTGTTCTGGAGAACAAGCTCCTACCTCGACGAACTCCTTAAAGCAACATGCAGAAACCTTCGACAGCACGAGCATACGCAGAGACAGCCTCTTCAGATACCATGACGTCACGAAAACCGTGTCGCTTCTGTAAGTTTGTGAAACATCCCAACCTTTTCGCAAATTCCTTCTCCGCCTCCCCCAACTACCAAATCATCCTAAATGCTAAGATCCATTGCTTTAATATTTGGCAAGTTGACAGACACATTTTGCTTGTGCTGTAGCTTAATCCACGTGCTGAACACCTGTTCCATCCTTACCATAACGGTACTCAGGGTGTGGGTTGCATGTGAAGCACACACGTTTGTCTTAGCAGCTGAGTCACTGAAGACGTTGTGCATTCGTTCAGTCCAGCTGCGCGACTGTTCGACAACACTTATTTCTCATTTTCCATAACTTCTTAGCGAATCAGTTTTTACCTGAACAAGAATACATAGTAGATGCCGGAACGCGTCGGAGTGAAAATTAGTGTTTTAGTATATGCAGTGCAGTGCAAAAAAAAGTTGGTTAATAAATTGGTGTTAAGAAAGCAGTCTACGATTATCAGTATTAGGAAGACGAACGCTTGCTTCACATTAACTGTTGGGCCATACAGAACATGAAAGCGAAACAACATGAAACATCTTTCACTAGGAAGCCACACGTAAACAGGGGACGATCCCAGTGGGAAGTGACTCGCAAAACGAGATGCCTGCCGACTGAAATTCATTTCCCGGCCAACATCAATGGGCTCTTTTCGGAAAGTTTTGCTAAAGAATGTTTTTGTATGGGTATGAAACTTGGTCTCTCACAATGAGGGACGAATAGTCTGATGGTGTTCTAGAAAAGAGTGCTGAGGAAGATAATTGGGTCTAAGAGGAATGAAATAACAGGGGAGTGGAGAAGACTACATAATGAGTAACTTAATGATCTGTACTCACCGAATATTATTCAGGTGATCAAATCAAGAAGAGTGAGACTGGCTGGGAATGTAGCATGTATGGGGTGATACGTGGTGCTTAAAGGAATTTGGTGGGAAAACTTGAGGAAAAGAGACCACTTGGAAAACCCACGCGTAGATGGGAAGACAGTATTAAAATGGTCTTCAAGAAGTGGGATGGGGGGCATGGACTATATTGATCTGGCTCAGAATAGAAAGAGCTGGCGGGCTCTTGCCAATGCGGTAATGAACTTTCAGGTTCCATAAAATGTGGGAAATTCTTGACTAGCTGAACACCTGTTAGCTTTTCAGGAAGGACTCAGCTCCATTTTTGCCTTTCACTAACTTTGTTATTTGTCACATATTACACTCCTTTTGCTTCGCCCATACAAACGCAAATCCAATATTACGCCGTTCCTCCTTCAAATCCTTAGTCTAACTTCTCACACGCATTACATTACGCTTCTGCCAATCACAGCACTATCTATATCCAAACACACAATCCGATATCAGTCCTTTACAATATGTCCTATGCACTTGCCTCTCCTACTCTCACTGCCAAATTACATTTAAACAAATCCATTGTCTGCAGGATACAGTATACCCATTAATTTCTTTCAAAGTCTAACCTGAACATATTTAATTCTTTCCGTACCTCACTCAGCCCCCATACTTTAATTCCATAGGCTTTCAAGACCTTTGATTCACACGCCATTTCGTATTATTCTCCAGTGTCTGTATGTTTACAGGCTTAAACGGGCCTTTACAGTTCCAGGAGTTTGAGGCCTATAGCATTTCTGGACAATCGGCACATGAAGGTGTCAAGGTTGTCAGCCCTACGCACCGGCCGCCTTTAACCCCCAGGAGATATCCCTGGTACCCACTACTGTTACCGGCTCAGTCGACCCAGGGCCAGAGTGCGGCAGGAGGGATAATTAGTTTTGGGATTACCGTCTATAGCTACTGAACTTGATATCCTTCAAGACATAATACTTCCAAATTAAAAAATCGTATAAATCCTAATTCGCAGAAATCAAAACCGCACATAACATGGATTGCCCTACTTTAAACTTGGGTCGAATTGCAACACTTGTCACTCGACTGCCATGCAAAGAACTACAGCTCACACAACGACACAATTCTGACACATTCAATACGTCCACACGTACAATTACGGTCCATGACTATCTTTACACACATAGTCGAACCCGGTTATAACGACATCGGATTATGCGATACCTCGTCTACAGCGTCAGATACTCTACGGTAGCAATTAAATCTTCACAGTGAACCAAAATATTATACTCCTCTGTTATAACAACACTCGTTTTTAACGACACACAGTAACATTCCACGACGTGACAAGCGAGTTAGACCGTATTTACACATCGAATGATGTTCACTCGTCACCCACAAAACTGAAATTATACGTTTATACTATCCAAATGTGACACTTGGGTTACACTCAACCCTTCGTTCACTTTTTGGACACCGAAGCTCGAAAAACAGCCACGCATAAGACCAATCCGCTATCCACTGTGCGGCAAGTTACAATTCTGGCGTTTAGTTCTCTGACTGGTTAGGAATTGCTCGATATGCACACCTCGTACATGCGTAAAGAAGCTGAACCACACCTGATTGGTTTCCATCCATGTGATTTTTCACCCACTCGCCAAGGCATCTCTTTCAACATGTGCAAACGTCTGCTTGAAAATCTCTTTGTTGCTATTATCACAATGATGTAGGTTGTCGGGAAATCAACACCAGACTGAACACCTAAGCAAGTCGCGCAATTTTCAACTCGAAGTATCAATCGCACTGCCCTTGTTACTAAATAAACTGGATTCATTGCCAAATTCCAAGTTCTTAGGTATGTTTGCAAAATTACGAAAAGCGATTATTAGTTTTGTCATGTCTGTCCGTTCGACCATCATTCCGCTTGAAACAACTCAGTTCCCACCGGACGGATTTTCATGAAACTTGACACATCATGATTTTTCGAAAATATTCAAATTTCATTAAAACCTGACATGAATAACGGGTACTTTACATGAAGACCTACGTTTATTTATGACATCTCGCTGAATTCTTCTCAGAACGAGAAAACTGTTTAGACAAAACTTGTAAAGGAAATCAAAACACAATTTCTTCCCCCCGAAGATAGTGCCCGTTATGAGTTGATATGGAAAATTACAGTACGGTCAGACATACCACAGATGACAATACAATACGGCGCAGAAATGATGAGATTTGCATACCGGATAACTAAGGCAAGAATAAAGATAAATAATCATAATATCTAATGCTTACTGCTTTCCATGGCAGCAATAGTTATACGAACGCGCCTCAATGTCAAGTTTTAAGTACACTGACAATCGTGTATTTTATCATCCAAGGAAGACTGTTCGAGAATCGAAGTGCGGTCTACGGCTGTGTACACAATTACACGTTCCAAGCATAAGCCAATGTTTCTCAAGTCCCTGGAACTGCGGGCGATCAACAGCTTAAAACGTCAAACACACGTGTTATTTAAACACGTCAATTAAAATACTACACGAAGTGTCCAGCGTAACAAAAGCGTAACGCAATGACGCAAGAAAGGAAGCTGAGAATGATTTCATTCTCAATGAGGTCGCATCATCGCATTAAGATCTCGCTGACAGGCCCCTTTAGGTCGCGTTAAGTGGGAAGGCGTATTATAAACTTTACGCTTATAATTTCGAAACTCCTTTGTCGCGACAATCAGCTCATTGAGAAAAATGTTCCCCACTTGATACAAGCAGCACGTTCGTATCGTTTCTACAGACATCGCGATGAAATGACGGCTCCTGTAAGACATATTTCCCTTCCATTTCACTCCTAGAATTCTACAGGTTGCGTATAAATTATCGGAGGATTTTGCAAAACCATATTTTCACAAATACTGAACAGAAATACATGATGTTACTACCATTTGAAAGAGGAATGCTTGCAGTTCCATAATGACCTTAAATGCATTCTATGTGCGCCCCTCGTGTGACACGGAAGATGTCCAGGTGATACTCCCATTCCCACCAAACCCTTTCAAGCATGTCGTGTGTGACGTTCTCGATTGCAGTGTTGATGCGCTCTCGCAATTCTGGTAGTGTCTTTGGAAGTGGTGGGACGTAAACAATGTCCTTGACGAAACCCCACAGGAAGAAATCACACACTATCAAGTCTGGTGACCGGGGTGGCCAGGTGCAGAAGGTGTTGTGTGGGAGTATGGCCTGGACATCTGCCGTGTCACACGAGGGATGCACATCGAATGCATTTAAGGTCACTATGAAACTGCAAGCATTCCTCTTTCAAATGATAGTAACATCACGTATTTCTGTTCAGTATTTGTGAAAATACGGTTTTGCAAAATCGTCCGATAATTTATACGCACCCTGTATTATGAGAGACTGGGGCGAGTGGAACTCCTGCCGCGCTACCTAAGAAATTCATACGGGACAATGTGCTAGGTTTATATTGTTGAACTCTCATTTTAAATACTTCTGTGCAATGCAAGCCGCGGAGGTAAGGCAGAGTAAGCCAAAAAGATCTCTTATGAGTAACCATGAACAGTAGTCCGCACTGAGCACTAATCTGCAGCAGTGATTCTTCTTTTAGCGCTCGAAGGCCAGATGCTGTAATTAAACTGCAGATTGATGCCTGGGTGAGACACAGGCAACTTCAGAATACCACACAAAAAAAAGTTTACAAAACTCGTTATATCTAATCCAGTATATCGACAGTATTAAGCCACATGATGACGTATATAAATGACACTTAAAACATGTCCGTTATGTCACTGATGTTACACATAACACGTTCTGGCTAAATCCCTGGTAAGGGAAACGGAGCATTTATAATCTGTTAATATTAGTCATCCTCTCAACGTTAACAACCATGAAATGTCATTCACCTACATAACCTATAGGTAAAGGTAAAATGCACCCTTGTACAGGCACTGAGGCTCTGGACAGACTGTACGACCCATAGGGGAAGTAGAGGTATAGCTCTACTCTTTCTTGACCACGGTACTAGAAGGCGGTGAGGGGTCAGGCTCACGTCCCAGCCGCTCTTTACCCCCGGGAAAGACCCGGTACCCATTGTAGAGGAGGATGGGTGGGCCCCAGGGTCGGTCTGGACAGGTGCGGAAAATCTCGCCCCCATCGGGATTCGATCCCCGGACCGTCCAGTCCGTGGCCAGTCGCTATACCGACTACGCTACCCGGCGCACCACATAACCTAAATTATCAATCAGGAAATCTTCTGACTTGTATTCAGGAGGTGTCCGGTTCGAATACCAGCCAGAATATCGGCTATCTGGCTTTTGGTTCTTCGTTGTTCTCCTTAGTTTATCTACCTAAAACAGGCCACGACCACTTCAGTCCACAACAATTTCCAATTCATTATTCAGTATCACCCTACAGGGAGCCGCGACAGATCAGTCGGTATAGCAACTACCGTCTGGACGATTCGATTTTCGAATCCCGGCAAAAACAAGGCATTTGTCTCTTCTCCAAAACGTCCAGACTGGTTCTGAGGCCCAAATACCCTCCCACTACATGGGCACCGCGGTCCTTGCGCGGGGATATAGCGGCCGTGGCGTGATACTGGTCACTCACTTCCATCTAGCGCCAGAATGAGCGGAGCTATACTTCTGCTTCCCCTGCAAGCCTTCAAGGCGTGGACAGAAACAACTTTACCTTTACCTAATCACCCTACACTCGAGTCGATGTACCCTCAGTTACCGAGAGAAGCGTCTTTAAAAAAATAAAAATAAATTTTTCGCCCAGATCCTACACACCCCAGTTTTTTCGGAGACAAAGTGGTTTAAATTTTTCTCCAAGATCCACGTCTTTCGGAGAAGTTAAAGTGCTTTAAAACATTCGCGAAGATCTTAAACACCCAGGTCTTTAGGAGATACTGAAGTGATTGCAATTAGTTGCCAAGATCCTACAAACTCAAGTCTTTCAGAGACATTCAAGTCGTTAAAATTATTCGCTAAGATCATCAAGTCTTTCGGAGATACTGAAGTGTTTTCATCTACCATAAAGCTTCAGGATTATGTATTAAAGAAAAAAAGCAAGGTCTGTTTTTATAAATTAAAGGTTCCTCAGCTGGTCATGAAATTACCTGTCTCGTACGAAACCCCACGATTCATTAACGTGTTCACAAAAGTCCTAAGTCCAAACGAGCGACCGCAAGACTGCATAGAGACTTTCTTTTCTCTCTCATACGTCCAGTTCATGTTTTGGTGTTAGTATACACATATTTTTATCGCCTTACCGTTGACCAACTGCGCCACGCGTTGAAAGCTTGCTCCCTTTACTCCATCCCTCCTCATTAAAAATAATTCTGTCGTGCGTAACGATCTCCAAAACCATACGACTTAAGGAAAAATTGTACTAAGCCTATGTGTTTGAAGTCTGTCTAAGGCGACTGTTCGAAAGGTTTCTTCGTTCCGATAAATACAGAAGGAGGTGCGGGTTGGAAACATATAAAGGGCACGTTATCACTGTCCGATTGTAATTCCAATTAAGATACATTCAGTGTAAAGTGCGTGTTTATACAGTCTGACCTTAACAGGAAGTGGGAAGAGTCGACGAATTGTTTTAAAAATCTCCAGTACCAAGTTTCATGAAAATACGTTCCGGGTTTCTCGAATTGTTACATGCAGATATACAAAATGCATACTTCACAAAGCAAACAAGGCAATTTTTGCAAAATTTAGATACGAACGCTTTAAAAAATGGTCACAACGATTCACCGCAAATGTATGGTCAAATTCTCCTTCTCGAAGGGTATGTTCAACCCGAGTTACGTCACTACAGCACAACACTCTCTAGTAAGAGACATAACGACGTCCTGAGTTCAGTATACTACAGCACAGACGTTTGAATTTGTTCACTTGCCACTGAAAAGTGACGTTTAGTGACAACGAAATGAGATCTTCGTTCTTTTGGGACTTTGCGCAGCGCAGATTGGCGGTTAGTCAAGCAGTACAGGAATAATTCCTGTTTGACCGCTGAAGATGGGATCGATAGGTTGTCCCGAAACGTCAGTAACTAAGCATCAATCTAGGCTGTGTAAAATCCCAGAAGAACTAAGATCTCATTTACATCGCAGCACAAGCCTGAAATCAAGAATTAACCTATTCCTTGCGCGACACCACAGAAGGGCAGAAACTGACACTGCCAACCAATTCAAATTATTTTGCCTACTTTTATTCTCCTGTAAACAGAAACCCGATTATGAGATTTGAGGTTCTCCTGGTGGCGGTTAATAAGATTACTGTCTTATGGGATGTGACGCCACGTAGATGTAAAAAAAAAAAAAATTGCCTCCATCATCATGGAAGACTTCACGGTACATTCATCTACTTTGACTACGAATGCATGGCCCTCTGAAACGTCGCTATATTTCTACCACACCATATATAAAACGCCGCTTTCCAGAAGTCACCAATTTTCAGAAGCACATATTTAATGGTAACAAACTGTAAGACCACCGCAGTCGGAAATATTTGTAGGATGGTCTACTTTCGACTAAGATTTGGTGTACGCGAGCAACAACCTAAAAAGGAATACTTCGTTGGTAACCATTTCATCTCTAAAAAAATAAAGAACAAATAAAATAAAGTAATTGTGGGTCGTGTACTAAGAGTATAACGAATATTAGGAGAAATGGCAAAACTGTACGGTAGACCTACACAACAACACTAACGTGCAGAAGACCAAGCTATCTTGACACATTCACAGGAAACATACATAACAATTTGTGCAACAGTCATGAACCTTTCCTTCCGTCCCTCCCCCCCCCCCCCCTCCCTCCCCCCTCCCCCCTACTCCCCCCCCCCCCTCTTCCCCTCCCCTCCCCCCCACCCCCCCCTCCC
>Ga0123352_10004265_pt1 | contig 21010 bp, 9 predicted proteins | sample TergutLab28metaG_FD_89700 | JGI IMG/M metagenome (GOLD analysis project Ga0123352, IMG submission 89700) | Labiotermes labralis P1 segment gut microbial communities from Petit-Saut dam, French Guiana - Lab288 P1 | ecosystem: Host-associated > Arthropoda: Insects > Digestive system > Gut ...
TATCTCCCAAATTCCCTAAGTATCTAGTTTAGAAACAACTTTAAAATGCTTATTCTTTCATCTCCCAGTTTCCCTAAAAAATTGCCGAGGAACCAAATATATTATTCTTAGCCCCCCATCCCCCCCCCCCCAGCTCCCAGTTCAGCTCCTCAAATTGACGTTTTCTGTTATGTTTTCCCAAAAAATTTCCGTCTGCACACTTTTCACGCTGAGCCCATTTCCTTTACAAATCTCGTTGGCCTGTATAAAACGTAGTCATTTTCGTCCTGTAATATTTTAAGTCTCTCACTCAGCCCATTTCATCTTTCATAGGACCAGGAGGCCTGAAGAGCTCATCAAAGCGACTCTGATCATCAGAATCTTTCAGAAGTTTATTACGGCCATTTGTTTTAACATAAAGGGCTTCATGCCATATCTAGAAGGCATATGAAGGAAAGAAAGTCTGGCTGCAGGTTTTCGTGAAATTGTACTAAATGGGCAAGAGTGTTTAGCTTCAGACCTCGGCCGCTTTACCGCCTGGGAAGAGACCCGTGCGCCCATTAAGTAAGGGACACAGTGGAGTCCGGAATTATAGCTATGAAGACGAGAATAACCTCTTATTCACACCAGGAATGGAGCTGCAGTTCCTCGGTCGTCCAGCCAGTAGCCCCGTCATTATTCCGGTTTGTCCGTTTAACACAGATATGTGTTTACAAGATGAGAGTCTGAAATGTGTTTTTAACTCGTCGTATGCCTGAGATTCTGTTTTAACAGCCCCCTAAACTAGTTTAGTTGGCAGCAATAGCTCCGCAGCATTTTGTGGCGGTGCAGACGACATTTCACTTTAATTGGCCGTCAGAAAACTTCACGCTGTGTTGTTACACAAAAAACGTCTTCATATTTGAGATGGTGTTTGTCGTGTAGGTGTGTTTCGTGCCAATTTTTGAGCTTCTCAACTTCCGTAGCACCGATAGGAGTTATTTCGAATTACGTATTCTGTGGAATTGCAAAGCAAAGGTGACATTATTAATACTATCCTAATATGTTCTTGGAAATACTGAGAAAGACAGCAGGTACCCAGTTTCGAAAATTTTCATCTGTGGATCTTGATTGAAGTACGAAGCAGAAGGTATAACATTTTGACTCGTAACTCCGATAACTTTCATCTTTATCGTACATTTCTGAAACAAACAACACATGTACAAGGTAGGCTTATTTCCTGAAACGGTATATGTAAAAATGTTTCCGTGATATCGCATAATGCGACTTTTACTTGAATTATTTTACAATATCTTGCACATTTCTAAACTTCGCCAGACTGATCAGATCAAGGAGGATTAAGTGAGGCACCAAGGGGAAGAAGAGAATCTCAAGCAAGGAAATCTGAAGAGGAAGTCAGTTGAAAGATAAACGAGTCGACAATATCAAAGTAGGTCAGAAAGAAATAGGATGGGAAGGCATAAACTCCATTTATCTAGCTCAAAACAGAAATATGTAACGGGCACTTCTGAACAGGGTAATGAATTTCTGGTTTTATACAATCCTGAAATTTCTTTTGACTAGTTCGGGAATTATTTGATTCTCAAGAATAAATATTCTCCCTGAGTTTATTGAATGGTTATTTGGTTAGTTGGATATTTAGTTATATGAACTAACTAAGGTTTTAACTTGTTGTGTCCGTTCGTCTTGTCCGCTACGCAAAAGTATTTCTCCAAAAACATGAAGATAAATAACCTGTACCCACAGGCGAAAAATTTTTTGAAAATAACAACTTGGAAACACTGCAAAATTCTAGGACCCAGAAGGTCAACATAAAGCCTTATACCGAAAACCAACAAATACTAGGCGCTGCCGTACAAAATGTAGTAGTCTGGAGGACCTTGCACCCGGGATTTGTGCACCCCTTTCTCCGTAATTCTTTAAAGGTCGAAAACTGTTAATGAAACGTCTGATTTACAAAATTCTGTGGACAGAAATGTGCCTATACAAAATAACGACTAAGGCAGTACTGTGTGGGTGCCAGATGCCTTCCGTAAAAGGAAATTCTGTAGACAGCTTTGTGTGAGAAATATTCGGACCGACCTGGGTTGAAATAAGTAAGAATATATGACAAAATAAACTGAATCGTCGTGACTTCAGAGAACGTTTGTCATCTGATACTGTTACGAAATCTTTTGTGGCTGTGATTTGTAAAACAACACATTTGTGTAACGTTTTGGTGGAAGATCTACTTATATGAGACAGAAAAGGAGTGGGAAGTTTCAGTTGCTGTCAATCTCAATGAAGCAAGTTTTGAGGAGAGGAATGGCGTGGAAACTGTCGAGGGTCATGCACAGTGGTAGGTTTTCTATTAGGGGTGTCGAATCTTTAATTTACTCCTCCACATTTTTAGTTAATTAAAGTGTTCCTTCAGTTAACGATGTGCTACGAAGTACAGGACAGATTTAAAACAACCAAACATTTTTATGTGCTGCATAGAATTCCTTCAAATATAGTGCGCAATTCGAAATGTTTCCATAACTCGCATTTGTATGGTTATATTAAGCGTTTTCCGAAAAGTGATTATTATTCAAAGCAGTTTTCTGTTTCACAACTTTCTGCTTGCCCTGGCATATCTCTATGTAGCCACTGATACACTTTGTAGGCAGAAGAGAAGGAGGGTAGCAGAGGTGAAGTTTTTGAGAAGTTCTCAAAATCAAGGGTGGGAATTATTTATGAGTAACAGTAATCCTATTAGAAGGTAGGAGAGTGTCTTTTGAAGGAAACAAGATATAATTTTCAATAATATTATAAGCATATATCTAAACGAAAATCGGCGTAGAGGAAGACCGAGGTCAAATTGTACACAAAAGTTCAGGAAAGATATCACGAAGGAGGGGAGGTGTGACATTGAAGGATATTGCAAAGGCGGACTTTGGGAAGACGGAGGTGGATGGAGAGGTTTATTTACTAAAGTCACATAAGCATTGCATAGTTGAAGTAATAAGATAAAGGAACCAAAATTAGATGCTACTACTCCAAACTCAATATCTGCAGAGAAGTTCTGTTTCTGTTATTTATGACTTTTTAAAAGAAATGAAAAGAAAATTGGTCAGTTGGTTTAGATGTTATAACTGGCAAACCTATTCATAGACACGCAGAGGCGTGGTGGTACAAGTCTGTCTTGTGCAATAGAAGACTAATGTTGGGTAAGAAGAAACTACGACATTGCCGAAATATATTGTTACGACATCATTCTAATGACATAGGCTACTTAGGAGCATTATTTATTCCACATGTTGCTATATATATAAAGGGATCAGTAATAGCTCGTCGCAGAAATAAAAGATTCAGAACACGAAAGATGGATGCGAAAGCTAATGGCTCTGTTTACGTTTCAATCCTCTTTCGTATTTCTAGTACCCAAAACAACTTCAATGTTTTACTCTAAGTAACTGCATATTTTATTCTTAGATACTTCCCAGGTGGACTCACAACGTGTGGCACTCGAGCCGCATGCTGTCCGCGATTTTTCTTAATCCATTCCCAAAAATATATACCAACAATTTCCTGTTCTAAAAAAGAAATGCGATCAACATTTTCGGTAATACTTTGCAAAGATTTCTTACCAAATATTTGTGTAATTTCTTATTTGAATTTTTAATACGCCGTCTGGTAAATCACTTAGCAACGTATGGGATTGTTATGACTCCAGTATAATGTGCAATATCAAGAGAATCTAGCAACCCGTCAGCGGCTAACTCGGTAGGACTTTCGAACTGAAGTTGTTCACTAACAGATTAATCTCGCCCCCACCTGCTTCAGTTTACTAACAACTAAAAAGCTAATTAACTCCATTAAACAGAGTTTCTCTGCAAATGATAGGATTTGCTCAGCTACTCAATTAACTCGTTTTATGGGACGTGAAGTTTCATTTTCACGTTTACAACAGCCCACCACTGGATCATAACCTGAGCTAGATTAGTCTAGTCCACGTCTTCTGATCGCACTTACTTAAAATCCATTTCAATATTATCTTTCAACTTACGCCTAGGTATTTAAAGTTGGGTCTTTTTCAAGTTTTCTCTTCAGCTCCCTCGTCTCCCCCCCTCCCCCATGTATTGCACATGCCTCGTCCAGCTCGTAATCCTTTGTGTGATCAAATAAATATACATATATGGTGAGAAATGTGAATAGTGCAGATCCTAATTATGTAGTTTTCTGCCTCAACCAGGTAGGTTCTCTATTTAGGCCCAAATGTTATCTCAGTGCCCTGTGCTCGACCACCCTCAGCTTACATTCTTTCCATAATGTGACAAATCAATACATATAACGTATAATATATAAGTCAAAAACACAACAGTTTATTACATAAAATGCTATTTTAGGGCGACATGTTTCGACTCTTTCTGTGTCATCTTCAGGCCCTCTAAATTACAAATCCAAGGTTAAAAATATTTAGAGTACATTCTGGGATCCCGAACCTTAAATTAGATAGTATAATTATATTATTATTATTATACATTTATTATATATTATTATATATAATTACATAATTATACTATCTATTGTAAGCGTTTAGGACCCCAGAATGCACTCTAAACATTCTTATCCTTAGATATGTACTTTAGATGGCCTGAAGATGACTCAGAAAGAGTCGAAACATGTCGCCCTAAAATAGCATTTTATGTAATATACTATTGTGCTTTTTACTGATACATTATACTTTATATGTGTAGATAAACACATCGGGATGACTAAAGTTAAATTTATAGTTCTTCAAGTTAGCTCCATCAATCTCTACGAGAACGTGAGATCCAAGCTACTTAAATGTTGTGTCAACATCCACTTTCATAAACAGTGCCTCATTAAAATAAATAACAATTTTACTACCTATTGTATGCGTTCGGGATTTCAGAATGCACTATAAACATTCTTAACCTTAGATCTGTACTTTAGAGGGCCTAAAGATGACTCAGGAATTGTCGAAACATGTCGCCATAAAATAGCATTTTATGTAATATACTGTTGTATTTTTGACTGATACATTACACTTTATATGTGTAGATAAACACAACGGAATGACTAACGTTAAAAAGAAGTGAGAAATCAAGTTCCACGCCTGTAAAAACAACGTAAAACTGTAGTACTATGCATTTTGCTTCGACTTGCTACCACCAACCTAAATGTAGATAAAACTATCAGCTACGTCAAAGGACAGTGTTCTCCCACTGTACTGAAATGAAAACATTTTGTAGTGGTTTTTTTTCTTTTTTTTTATAGAAAGAAATTCTTTGAATATTTCTAATTTTTATACATAACATTAAACGATATTAATTTTAATAAACGTACGAATTTACAGATCCAGCTTTTATTCACGTACATGTACTTCATAATTTAAAACCCCAGTGCAAACCTTTCCGCATAATGCAAACAGCAAAACATACGTTTGTACTGCAGACTACAAACAGACTGCAATACAGTACACTCCCACAGATGTTTGCAATTCAACAGCCGTGTTTTTACCAATAAATTTCCTTTGTATCTTGACAGAGTCAAGGTTAGGTGTCTGAGGTTTCTTTTGCCTTATTTTTATAGGAACTCCAACCGATAAAATTCCTCATTATTTAAAATTCCTTTGTGTGATATTTATCGCAATTTTTACTTCAGTAGTGTAATGTTGCACTTGCTTATCACGCACCCCTCCGCACTCACTTCAAACTACTAACCGTTCCTCACACTCAGCGCTCGTAATTGTAGTATGTGTTTATTGACTTCGTTATTCTAACACCCTTCCAAATAATCCAGCTCAAATTCTCTTCGACTTCTCCTAAACGCATGCTAATGAAGTTCCTTTACAGTTGTGAACGTACATGGCGGTACATCTTTACGTTTAGGTTAATTATTCCCTAAAATAATTATTACGGCGATAGTTTGCAATTTTTTTTTGTATTTGTTCTACAACACGAAACGTGGAATGCAGCGACTAGGCGTCATGAGCAAGAGATTCCCAAACAAAATCAGCTAAACTAAAATAATGAAAATATGTATTTATTACGAAAATCTCAGTGATAAATATTCCCACTAAACGATATCTATGTATCACCGTACAGGTTTATATTCCTTTGAGTGAAACGACGTTATTTAAATCTTAGGTATAGTCAGTTAGCACGCATGCATGTGCCTGTGTGTACATATGCTCGTTGGCTAGCATTATATTAACATACGAACATAATACTGTTGAACAATGTTCTATTTACTCACAAATGTATGAAGTTCTTCTTGCATTACATTGACAAACCACACTTTTAACGAACCATTCTTCCTTCTTTAACACTTTTAAAATGGATTTTCTTTGGTGCTTCAAGCGAAATGTACGTTTGATAAAGAATATTTAGTTTAACGTTGGTGTGATTTAATAGAATATTGTGAAGTGTACCATTACATGAAAGCTAAATAAAGTTCTCCTGCAAAATTGAGGTTATGTGACGTATAATCTTGATACAGTAATATCTTCGTATGCATTTGCTACAAATAAATTATCTTCAAAATAATTAAAATTTTTTACTTAATATAATAGAGACACTTACTTGGAATCACAAAAATAGATAAAGAAAAGAATCAATGTATTAGGCAAAAAACGGGAGCACAGAACATAGTAAAGGAACTAAAACAGTACCAGAAAAATTGGTTACAACATGTACAGAGGATGGACACAAACAGACTACCGAAACAAGCACTACAAAATAAACCAAAAAGACGAAGAAACATAGGACGATCGAAGAAGGGATGGAGGGACCAACTTCATCTTGAGGATCAAGGAACAAGAAACACGCCTAACCCTTCAGGAACATGATGATGATGATGATGATGATGACTTAACCTTTTGAAGCCTAATATCAACTACAGTGGTCGTACCGCACCGCTAACCTCTAAAGTTGCATTTTATATATTTATTCAACAAATATAGGTACTGAATATTTTAAACATGGTATATACTCTCCGTTTTATTCTCTTCAAAATACAGTTTGTTTCATAATTCTAATGTATTTGGTTCCTGCATTATTCACATTTTATATACAGGGTGTGCTAAAATTAAAAAAATAATTCCAGCGTCAAAAAGTTAATGTAATAAACGTGTGAACATACACTCTTCTTGAGAAATGTTCTTTATTTACCGCCCTGGAGCCGTATAGTGATAGAACGATATACCGAAAGTGTTATACAGAATTAGGACCAAGATCCTTCATTCCACATTCCTTTAAATTCCTCCCTTGCACTCAACTTCCACTTCAACGCTGTGCAACCCATGAAGACGTGCAACCGTCATTAAGTAAGACAAAACATAAAACAAAAAAAAAGGACACGGTGCTTAAGATGTCTATTACATTTGAAAAGGGTAAGTCGATAGCAATCAAAGATCTCACAATAAAACAAATAGTTTATTACGTCAAAAACACAAAAATTGCATATAATTATTGGCATCTTGTTATGGCAACATGTTTCGGTCTTTCTTTAGACCATCTTCTGGACAAAGTTCTTATGTAAGAGGTACAATCAGTGAGATGTCTTCGATTAAAATAATCAACGATCTGTTGCAACAATTTAATTATAATAAACCGGTTTTAGGCCGGTCCACAAAATTTCGAAAAGCGACTATTAGTTTAGTTTTCTCTCTGCCTGTCCATCCGTCCGTCCGTCCGTCCGTCCGTCCGTCCGTCCGTCCGTCCGTCCGCCCGCGCACGTGGAACAGCTCGGTTCCCGCTAGATGGATTTTCATTAAAATTGACATTTATATATTTCTCGAACGCGTGTCGCGAAAATTCAAGCTTCGTTAAAATTTGACAAGAATGACGTGTACCTTACACGAAGACCTCTGTACGTTTATGATAGCTCGGTCATTTCATTCATTCTTGTGAGAAATGCATGAGGGAAATTTTGTAGATAAAATCAAAACGCACATTTTATTCAATTATTACACCAACCACTGCACATATATAAAAATTATAAAATTTACACATTAAAACGTTAAAAACGCCCCGACATGTTTCGGTCCTAAGACCTTCATCAGGGAACTATATATTCCTTACTAAAGTCACACTAGAAATAGCCACAGATTAATTTCGTTGTACAAGATGGGTGTTGTGGCAGCATGTCTGTAATATGAATTATACCAAGTAAGTATCGTCAAAATAAATATTAGAATAATTTTGTACACAAATCTCACATCAGTCCAACAAGCCTAATTATTTGTGTACAAAATTATTCTAATATTTATTTTGACGATACTTACTTGGTATAATTTATATTACAGACATGCTGCCACAACACACAACTTGTACAACGAAATTAATCTGTGGCTATTTCTAGTGTGACTTTAGCAAGGAATATATAGCTCCCTGATGATGGTCTTAGGACCGAAACATGTCGGAGCGTTTTTAATGTTTTAATGTGTAAGTTTTATAAATCTTATATATGTGCAGTGTTTGGTGTAATAATTGAGTACCTCGACAACATGCACGGTGTAAGAATAAAAATAAGCACATTTTATATTCAATAATTTTTTTTCGAAAATCATACTGTTTAGGGGGTAATGCGGAAAAAATTTATAGAGCTGGACAGGCCACAAATGAAAATAAAGCGAATGTGCATGACATGCTGGATATCTAAGGTTACAATCACACACTCATAATATGTAATAATATGTAACGCTTTTCCACTGCTTCGACGGTGGCACGAAAGCGCCCCAGTGTATGTACGAGGTACACTGCCTGTCGTGTTCAAAATAAGATATGTCTGCATACTTTACTTGAGTTGTGCGACTTTTGTGATACCCAGACGCTGGCGTTTAACATTTTTATGCGCTCTGATTTGTTCCGTGACTTTCCAAACTCGCAGATTTTAGGGGGAAGCCTGAGCACTCAGTGATCCTTGCTGCTTTTGAAGGACGTTTGCTGTTCAATATTAGCATCTTCCTTACTGTGTTGTTCTGAAGTGAGGAACGAGTTGAGCTGTACACTGCTGCAGTTGAATTGTTACCACATTACTGGAGGAGACTGCCATCACTCACTGATAACACCCAGTTTATTAATTCCTTTTTACTGTCTGATTTGCATTTTGAGGTTTCCCTTGATATAAGCTGGCATTTAGTAATAGTTCCGTTCTTGAATTTGCAAGTCTTCCGGGTTATGTTGCCGTGTTGTTTGGTACTTGCTGGTAATTTTTTACAATAAAACCAACTAAATGCAATAATTTCTCAAATTTATTTTTGGAATAACTCTACATGTTTCGGACAGCTCGTCTGTTCATCATCAGGAGTTTTTCACTGTACACACAGCAATGGTATATATCATAGAGGTTTGCTGACAGCTTGCGAGCAGGATCAGGACCCTGGTCCTGCTCACAAGCTGTCAGCAAACCTGTATGACATATACTATTGCTGTGTGAAGAGTGAAAAACTCCTGATGATGAACAGAGGAGCTGTCCGAAACATGTAGAGTTTTATTCCAAAAATAGATTTTAGAAATTAGTGCCTCTAGTTGGTTTTATTATAAGAATTTTTCACGATGCATGGTCACCTGAACGTCAAATTTGCTGGTAATTATTTACCAGTATACACGGCGTCTTATTCCCGAACACGTTGATCTTCGTTAATATTATGTTGCTGTGAATATCTCGTTACACTTTCCTGTTATTCTTTTATGCCTCAGGAATGTGCTTCATATTATTTCGTACGTAGTTTTTGCTTTACATGGTGCTTCGACCCGATTCCCGGTCATGGCCTCCACTTATAGGGTTTCGCGATCACATTCAAACACACCACACTCGGTAGCTCGTCGCAGAGATCTCTACCTCAAAAAACGTACAGAACTCACAAGAGACACACTTATGACCTCGGCGGGATTCGAACCCTAAATCTCAGCAAGTGAGAGGCCTTAGATCCACGCCTTACATGGCGCCGCCAATGGCATCGGCTTTCATACGTAATAGACCAAAGAAATTTCTAGTTGGCTTAGTGTATTTCCTGGCAGGTTGCATGGAATCACGTATTCAGGAAATTCTCCGTTACTGCATGAATCACACCTGCCACAAAGCTCCGCACTTGCACTCTCTAGCGGCCATTTACGTCCCCTTCATATCTCCACGACCGGCTTCTTTAATAGGCCTAATATTTCACAAATGCTAATGATATATTTGGCACACCAACTGTTGCTGAAAATGAGAAAATTAATTTGCATTGGTCTTAACAGTTGCACATAACATTGAATCATAATGTTCAAAATTTGTCGCATTTATACTTCAGAATAGGCTGAAAGATGCCTCACGGACTCGTTAGGCATTCAATTTTAAGGTGTTGCAGCAAAGCACAAGGCTCTAACAATTAAAGTATCGCATGATTATGGTACCAGTCTTTGTGTGAAGAGATGTGTAGTGTTGATGTTAACATTTTTAAACCCACAGCAATTACATACCTGTCATACGGTTAACTCTCAAGATTTTATTCGATATCGGACGTGAATTCCAAATTATTTATATGAATCATCGCTTTCGTCTGTTGGCGTCTGTATCCTTATGGTCACAGCTAAATTAAAGTTATCACTGTGCACAGACTGAGAGCTTATGGAAGAGGGGAGGTATAGCTCCACTCATTCTGAAACTCGTCACTAGGGGTGTCAACGTTCAGCGTCACTCCCCGGCAGCTTTACATATGTAGAAAACGCTTCGCGTTCGCACTCCATAGGAAACTGGTGGGCGCCAAACGCGGTCATGGCGTTTTCGAGAAGAGATAAATTTCTTACCCTGCCAGGCATCGAACCAAAATTCCACGGAAGACCAGCCCGCAGACTAGTCACTATGCCCTCTGAGCTATCCCGTCTTTCACGTTGCTGCAGAAACGCCTGATTGACAGTTAACTTTCCGCATAGTAACGAACTGAATGTTGGACTACGAGGTGTAAGCTGAACCGCTTTCGGTGCAGAGTCCAGTGTGTGATGGAGTGGAGTCCAGCGTTGAAAGGTTACGGTTTTGGAGTAATGCTACTTAGTAACTTACCACCAAATTTTCTGAGAACTGAATCTTAGTGTGTACTACAAAGTGAAGTCAAGTAGCATGGGTAATCTGAAATTTATCTACATTTGCAATCCGAAGAATTTTGTATTTCAACGTTGTCAATTGATTTTTGGGACAAAAGGAAATTTCAGAATATTTGGCTGACGTGGAGCTAAAGAAACTTCTTTCAGGACAAAATTCGTATTGAGGTAACATTTGGATTTATAAGCAGATATATCCAGTGCTTAACACGAGAACGTTTACATTTCTACTTCCTTCTGGATATCATTTCCTGCATATCATGAATATGCAGGAAATGTTTTCTTGCTTCCAGTAACATATTAACTATATGTGTAACGACTTACACTATAACAATATCCGAAAGTAGGTTAAGAATATTTTTTCCTTACGTCTTCTAGTCCAGAATTTTTGAAGGGTATTATCGCATTTCATGCAGCTTTGTATACCGTCGTACATAGTCACCAAATGTTTTAGATTTTACCCTCCAATTAACATTTTTTATGAAATAGTACTTTCTCAAGTAGTACTTGATAGCTGTTTAACTATATTTCGTCCATCCCTTATCTTCTAGTCGATTCAAGAGGATCGCTTAACTCATCATTTGCTTCGTCATACAATAGCTTCTAAATTATGTTTATGTACATCTGTCACAGCTCAATACCAGACTACCAAAGTTTGCTCAGTATACCAACATCCATTGTCCTGCAAATGAACTAATTAACTGCTATTAGCTCAGTCAGTGCAGTGATTCGCTTCGAATTTGTCAACTGGGATTTATTCACGGCTGAGACGTGGAATTCTCTCTTTCTAAAGACAACCAGACCAAATACAGAAGCTCACCTGTCAACTTACCCAATGACATATTTTCCATGTTTAAAGGGACAATAGCTTGAAGCTGGTCACTCATCGTCGTGTGCTGTCCTTGTTTAAGTGCGTGGAACTTTTACTTTCACACCTTGCCAATTTTGTAACCTTCTGATCAAGAATTTGGGCAGCGTTATTTCTCACAACTTATGACACCATGGGGCAGTGTTACTGAGAAGCTGATATTCGCTGTCCCGATGCACAATTCCCACGACCTGTTGAGCCAAATATTTATTTATTTATTTACAGGAGACTCCTTTAAACACAACACATATCGCTCAAATGCATTTAATTTCTTCCTTCCGTCTGTTCTCGGTTCTTTTAAATGGCCTTTTCACTTCATTTTTTTCTGTAAATGGTTGATAACTTACAGTTTGTAGAGCGTAAGAAATCGGACAATACAGCCAATAGGTTCACTTTATATAATTAAATTAATTATTTAAAGACACGAAAATGTTCCGGCCGTATTGGTCATCTTCAGGGACACCATTGATACGGAAAGTATATTCTTAATACTATTACATGTTTCGATTACAATAGTTATGAGGGTCTTCTTGTAATATCTCATGGTAAATCTGATGATGGCCAATAATTTCGAAACATGTTGGAATATGTAAATAAAATAATTCATGTACTTGTATACAGTGTATCCAGATCAAACCCGCCCATGCACCTCAATTGCATTCTATTAGTCTAGCTCAGGTTAGGGACATTTGGCGGAATCTTGTGAATGCGGTGATTAACCTTCGAGTTTCATAAAATTCGGGGATATTTTTTAAATACCTGACGACTCTTCCGGTTCTCATGAAGGAATCTGCTGTCTGGAGTCAATGGAGTTGGTATCAATTTTATCTCGTTGTTGTGTTATTTTATTAAGCTAGAATAAGCGAAAATTCTGTATTACAGGCGTAGAAAATCTTGCTCTCTCTCGAGTCTCTATGTTTATCTCGTGTGAATATTGATTAATCGTACAAATGTAGACCTACTGAACTTTTTGTATTGTCTCAGTCTACCAAGTCCAGCACAATAATTTCTAAGACTTTTATCTCATGACTCAAGAAGGAAGAGCTTCTGAAACTTTATATTTTTACGAAGGAAGGCACAATACGTCAGACGCTATATATGGCACAAAAGTCATTCATGTTCATCTGACACTATACCTCTAGCTCCTATTGTGGTCTTTCCTATGGGTCGTGCATATGGTAAACTTTTCGAGGTATCAGAGATGTGAAACATGAAATACTCGGACACCAAAATATCGATAACAAATTTTCAGACGGACGTTGCAAACCGTCTTTGTGTGTCCATATACACCGTCTAATGCAGGTTGAACGTGGACATACAGTAGTAAGTGTGTACTGATAGTGTTTGGACACAATAGATGCTTGCAAATTCACTTGACTCTTCGTGGTTTTACTTTTGTGATGTGTTTGTTCAACAACATGTAGATAAATTTTTCCTTACACATTCCTGGACGGGACCTTAGGACTCTGGAAGTTGAGGCGCCCGGCATTTTTAGACAATCGGCGTTTGAAGGTGGCAGTGTTGTGAGCCCTATGAACTGGCCGCCTTTATCTGCCAGGAGATATTCCTGGAAGTCATTTCTGTTAGGGGCTGATTTGACTTCCGACCTTAGTGCTGCCGGAACGATGAAGCCAGTGGACATTTCCAATAACCCTTTCGGGAAATGGACCCGCGACCTTCCGGCTTGTAGGGCAGTGCCTCAACCAATTGGGCCACCGCGTACTTAGAATGAGACATACCCGTGTCGTGAGCACCTTGTCCTCAGACTGTCATACTAAACTGTATTGACACAAACAAGTCGCACTGCAGTCTTTGTACACGAATTACCATGGCAGACGCCACTTGACACTGCCCACCGGTTCACCCACAATCATTTTCGGCGTAACTTTACAGACACAGATAGGTTTCATTGTTACATAACGTAAATTGGCACGCGTAACGTCGTGGGGAAGATTAGAGATTGTGTTTTGGTCCGGAATAGGATCTAGAGGCGGAAAACGATTCTCTGGAGTATCTCACAACAGAACGTTACGGAACAGTGGAATTCGTATGGATAGGTTCTGATGAAGTATCCGTTTTATTGTATCCCTTAGCATCGCAGCTCTGCCGCCTGATTCCACCGGGAGTTCATAACACTTAAACGAGCTTCTATGAACTAACGTACGTAGGAGTGCAGAGTAAGAGGAAATTCTAAGCGAATGCAGGGTGCCCAATGGGACAGCTGCCATTCAGGGTTATAGGAAAATGGGTATTCCGTGCGCTATACTGATATACTTTATAAAAAAATGTTGTGAGCGTATTTATCTACTCAGCCAGAACTAAGTAGCGAAGGAGAATGGCGGCGAAAAGTGAGGGGGTGGAGGTGGGGAGTATCTGCGTTGTCCCTACTAGTTCGGATACCTTGGCAGGTAAAGTTGTGGACACTGACATTTTCCCTCAGTACTCAGACAGTACATGGATATCTTCACTCTTCTGAGATGTTAAGCAGCGTTGATTTGTAGTGATTTACCGACGTTTCGGGACAACCTATCGGTCCATCTTCAAGGCTTGGACCTGTAAATTGGACCGGTATGTTGTTCAGAAAGTCGGTAACTACCAACCAACGCCGCGTAACACTCCAGAAGAACGAAGAACTCATTTGCACCTGTGGCAGCCTGGAATTGCGCACAGACAGTGATTTAGTCGAGTGTTTAATTGGTAAGTAGGATTAACAAAAGCCACGTCCGATCACAAACAGCTATCTTATTGTATCGAATCGCTATAAGCTAATTTCGGCCTGATGGTAAAATGGATTTGTACTTTGAAAAAGGAATTGGTTAACACTAGGAACAGGTTCAACAATTCTAACAATAGTGAAAAAGTTTAATCATCAACACCGGAATATTTATATTTTCGCAAGACTGATTTGCACCTTTGCATTTCAAACGCGTAGGCGAGTGTAACCTACCTAACATAATCCTAAAGCTCTAAATTTCTGTGGCTACCTACATTACTGTGCTCTTCATCCTTATCATCATTTCTTCTTACTAGCTCTAAATTTAATGTGCTTCCTCTGTATACCGTAGGTATTACTGTTTATCATGGTTACCGCGTACTGGTAATCACAGTAATATCTCTCCGACCCCACAAATTCGTACATCCACCACATTACTGTTGCAATGTGTGTGAAAGTAAACATTAATTATGTGGGGTGGCCTAAAGTGGCATTAATTTCGTAACATATTTCGTCAAAATAAGGCCAGCAGTTCTCGAGTTGTAACATGCGAAAGGCAGGACAGGCTGACAGAAATCGAGACTCAAGCACCACAACATAGTCAAGCATAAAATCGAACTGGAGCGTTATGTGTGAAGGTCAAGACGCGGACGACAGCCAGCTTCTATACTTTAAGTAATCTAAAGCCCTTGGGACATCTTGCCGTTTATTTTGCTCGGAGAGGAATCACGGTACATGTCACTTGAGCGTTCGTGCGGATTCCGAAGCTCTGTGTCGACATGTACGGTATTCCCCTCGGACTGGAAGCTGGAACGATGAGGAATTGAGAGCTTCCTTAGTCCAATAAGATGGTTCTGTCAACTCGCCTTTCTGAGGCTCGCAGACTAGAACACTTGTCTCACACACGTCGGATCGCTGTTCGATTTCCGATACACAAGGTAACTGCCTTGTTTGAGATGTCAATCCGTTTAATACCCAATTCATTCATGAATTTCACTAGCACACAATTTTTGACAGAATTAAAAGCAGTGCAGTTGATACAGGGGCCGTAAATTAATTGCCGCTTACCTATAATGTTGTTTAGAGACTGTTGCTTCATCACGATTATTCTGGTCCGATGTTTATATTATTTTGTGATTGATTAAATGAGATAGGCACCAGAAGTGGGAACCCTTACCACGCCGTCTTGGGAATGTTTCAGTGCGAAAGGAGAGCAGGGGGAGTTCAAAGAGCGTCAGCCAAATTCAGTGGCAATAAATAAGAGTAAAATGTTGGCATTTTACGTTTTCGCCCCTAGCACTATTCATCCTTTCCATGCAAGGAATTTTTCAGAAAATAGTCTATAGCGTCATAGTCTTGTGATAATATTCTCGAACAGTTTTCGAGATACTTAAAATTTAAGTTAATGTGTCTGTGTGAATTTTGAGTCACAAAGTTTTATTAAAACTACTACGTATATAATTTATATTTTTATATTTATGATTATCCTGCAAAAAAATAGAAAAAGCAAAAATAATGAGAACTGTGACAGACCAAAAAAATATGGGGCACATTTGCATGCGTGGCAAACAAGTAAGAAGTACGACAGAAGTATTCAACAATACCACTTACAAATCTAAAAATATCGTACACAGCAACAAACACCATTGCGCTATGTATATGTGAAAGAGCAAATGGTCAGTGTATGAATGTATAGCCAAAGAAAACGCAAATGTTATTCTGTTAGTTACATGAAAGAGGGAGTTAAAAATTTCGACCTAAATATAGTGAATGTACCTAGGCAGTATGGAATAATAAATCTTCAATTAATATTTGCGCAGTCTATATTGGAAAATAAAATTTATTCTGGCAATATTGATGACGTAGTAGAAATACTGTCTTACATATCTGTAAGTGAAATCAATGCGTGAGCACTTACGTAAGAGTCCCTGTATATTACATACAGCCACTACAGCAGGGAGGTAAATAAATGAACGCAGGCAAGCACATTTTATTCCATGTTCCATATTTAGCTTGTTCGCCGTATCAACAGAGGTAAATATACTGACATATCTGTAGGGTACTTCCCTTTGCAATCAGCTGACCCTATAGCTAAGGTAGGGACAAATCGCAAAGATCCCTGTCTCGTACGGGTGCCCTATTGTACGTATAACATAACACTGTGGAACATTCGACATAGGTTTGCACATCCTCGGCTATCCTCACGGCCTCATAACAGTTCAGATCTAGAGGGCTCTTAATGGCGGTTCAACTTGCAGGCAACAACGAAACAAACCCACTTTGGTATGTATGCGAAATTCCCGACGTTTTTGCCCGATTTTAAACCAAGTGTGAAATTTCTGGACATATTTTCCTAAAGTCTCCAATATCAAGTTTCACGTCAGTCTGTTCAATGATGGCGGCGTTGAACCATGAGAGCATAGGAGAGAAGGAGAGGCGGACGTACGGACGAACTTATAAGGCCGATTCCATTTCCGTTGAAGCAGAGCATTTCGATATTCTTGACCCGTTTTTTATAAAAACCCCCAATATCAAATATAATGGAAATTCATCAAGTAGGAGCCGCAATGATACATGCGGTCAGACAAGAAGAGGATAACGGGCGCTTTTCGCAGCTATGCGTAGGCGCCTAAAATTATATGAAGTTAAACGTAGTTGGATCTTATTTTTTTTTATTTACAGTGAGGGATCGTAACATTAATAGGTAAAATGACAACTGCTGAGAAGCTTCCTGTAAGTGATACTATATGTAGCCTATATCACTGAAATGTCTAGATACAACTAATGTAAGTGATATTATATGTAGCCTGTATCACTGATATGTCTAGAGACAACTAATGTAAGTGATATTATACGTAGCCCGTATCACTGATATGTCTAGAGACAACTAATTTAAGTGATATTATATGTTGCCTCTATCACTGATATATCTAGAGATAACTAACGTGATATTATATGTAGCCTCTATCACTGATATGTCTAGAGACAACTAACGTGATATTATATGTAGCCTCTATCATTGACATGTCTAGAGACAACTAATATAAGTGATATTATATGTAGCCTCTATCATTGACATGTCTAGAGACAACTAATCTAAGTGATATTATATGTAGCCTCTATCACTGATATATCTAGAGACAACTAACGTGATATTATATGTAGCCTCTATCACTGATATGTCTAGAGACACCTAATGTAAAGCAACATCAATCTATTCAGAAATTACAGGAAGAAACTTTTATGTTTGCAAACGAACTTAATTACCAGTAAGTCAATATCGACTCTTATCTAAATTCCTTACACTACAACATAAATATCTACTCGGTTTATCTGTGAATGCATTTAAATAAGTGCGAGATGACAGAATACTCTAGATTCTAAATTTGAAAGGAAAATTTTGCCAACTCACTTTCTTCTTACTTAAAGTGGTTTACCTTCAATAAAATAAAAAATGTTTTATATCATGCCATGTTAATTTATTATTATTATTAGTAGTAGTAGTAGTAGTAGTAGTAGTAGTAGTATATTAATTCATTTAGGGACACAAAAATAAAATCTCGACGTTTCATGCCGCATAAATGGAGAATGACGTTGATAAATTTCTGTGAATCATACTATTTAGAAATGACCAAATTCGTAGAATTTCTATAGTGCCGGATGCTATAGAATCGCAGACTGCAAGCGACCGCCACCGTCGGGTTGTGACGTCACACATTCCGCAATGACGTCGCATAAGAATCGACCGGGCTTTGGAGACATACAGCAGAGACACCAACACGCACCGTCGTTACTTTACACGTAACATGTACTCGCTAACTGTGCATTTCGAATCCATAGACTGTCCTCCATTTTCCTGCATAAGTTAATGTGGCTCATTTGCTTGCCGTGCTGTTAGAACCCACAGTAAAGCCCCGTATGTATTTGCACAACATTGAACTTAATTTGTCTCATCGGAACAAGAATTTTGTGGCCATCGCTTTCCTGGTTCAGATCCTGAAAATCAGTATTACTTTTTACATATTCTTCGAGTGGGGTAGTATTTACTGACTCTACAACTCTATGGAGCGGATTCCTTCTTCAGAAGCGAATGGTCAGTCAGCGTTCTAAGAAATTAACTGGCTCTTCTGGAACCCAGATGTTCAGAGAAGTCAGCCATAGCACTCTATCCGCAGCCAGTTCACACACCCTGTCCTTAAGATCCGCTCAGTCTATTCAGCCCGTTTACGCCATATCTTCCCCACGCAGTGTCTTATCTTCGTATTTTACCACCAAAATTTGGTATTCATTTTTACATTGCCAAGCAATATGAACCAACTACATGGAACAGAGTCCTTCTTGAGAAGCTAACAGATTATCAGCTGGTCGAGAAAAGCCCCGCATTTTATGGAACCCGAAGGTTCATTACCGCATTCACAACAGCACGCCACCTCTTACTGTACTTAGACAGGTCAGTCTAGTCCATCCCCAATTCCACTTCTTGAAGACAATTTTAATATTACCTTCTCACCAACTCCTGGGTCTTCCAAGTGGTCTCCTTTAAGTCTCCCCAGAAAAGTCCTGTATCCACCCTTTCTCTCTCCCATAGTCATTTGACTTTACACCCTATTTTATCCTCCTTGATACGGTCGCTCTAGAATGTTTGTTTAAATGTACAGATTATGATGATCCGCGTAACGATTTTTCCCCGTATTGTTTTAACTTCCTCTCTCTTATGTCCGATTGTTCTCCTCAGCAACTTGTTCTTAGATCCCTTAATCTGTGTTCTTCCATTAATTTAAGAGACCAGATTACGTTACGCGGAGGACTGCGTGATATTATTACATCTAACATTCTGAGCAACCTTGTTTAAGCTGTAGCTCCTTCCAGTTTTCAAATGACGTTGCCCTTCTTCACTCTTCCTGAATTACACTATGTCCCGCTTAAAGGCCTTTTGTTAAACCCATTATAAGATCTTGAGCATTTCAATGAAAGGTCGAATTTTAAATGCCCGCACCCCCCATATACCGATGTACCGAGTCACGGAAAGCGGCCTATGGCCGGTCGGAACTGGTTCGAGCCGCTTGGGTTGAAAGATATACTTTCGATTTCATCAAGGAAAGCCCTGAATTGTCTGTAATTTAATGCAGGTGACCTTGCAAGGTTAACTGCGCTGACGACGTCAGTTACAATAGAAGAAGAAAGAAGAAGAAGAAGAAGAAAAAAGAAGAAGAAGAAGAAAGAAAGAAGAAGAAGGAGAAGAAGAAGGAATGTAAAGACATTAAGTTTGTTCCAGGGATAAACTGGTTTATTTACGGCTGTTTCTTTTCTCGAGCAGTTCCCGTTCATCCTTCCGGTAAATGTCGTTTCGGTGCAAGATACGTGTTAAGTAGTAAGGAAGAAGGTGTTAGGAACTGGAATGTAACTAAGCATCAGAGAAAAGGCTTTGGTCGGTCGGGTCAAAATGATCAGCATGTTACGACACGTTCAGTAGGGACGAACACGCTGTTCCGAAACGTCGGTCACGTACTACCTACTGACGATAATCAACAACCCAGCATACCGACGACCTCAACTATACCGCGGCGAGAGGCTGGAATCTCGCAAGGAAACGCTTTGTAGATACGGAATTAATTTTGTAAAATGTGTTGGTTTCTTTAACAGCAATTAATGCTGAATTGTCAACTTATGCTAATGAGCAATCCATCACGTGCGCTTAATTTCAGGGGTGGAGACACAGTAGTTTCAGAACTACGTACATGCTGAAGCACGATATGAAAGTTTCGGGGAGTGATGAATAGATGTGAAAGGGGCAGTTATTACAGTGACAAATGGCCAAAAGTGTGGTGTTTATCAGGTCTGCGAACTCATTAAGTGTTGTCTTAAGCGTGTTTGTTTATGTGTGTGTGTGTGTGTGTGTGTGTGTGTGTGTGTGTGTGTGTGTGAGGGAGAGAGGGGGGAGAGGAGAGAGAGAGAGGGAGGGAGGGTGAGAGAGACATCAGGCCTGATGTGTGTAAGGCTGCCTGCCCATGACTGATCTATTTACCAGATGCACCAATAATTGTGCACTGAACAACAACCAATTTAAAATATTTGTCACACGGTTTGTACGAATGACTTTATGTGGCAGATGTTCAAATTCTGGTTTGATGCCATATTTGTGCGCCATCATTTGTGTTTGAGTTCTCTCAAATGGCTCTACTTGGCCAGGTTATGTGAGGATTTACCGAATGGATAAAGTTTTTCGACACATACAAATCACTTGCCTTTATATATATATATATATATATATATATATATATATGTGTCGTGGGAAAGCAATAAAACATCTGGTCTTGGTAAAAAAAGCTGTTGACACTACTGTCTTCAGTTACATACATCGAGAGTCGATGGGAATAGAGA
>Ga0123352_10004266_pt1 | contig 21008 bp, 4 predicted proteins | sample TergutLab28metaG_FD_89700 | JGI IMG/M metagenome (GOLD analysis project Ga0123352, IMG submission 89700) | Labiotermes labralis P1 segment gut microbial communities from Petit-Saut dam, French Guiana - Lab288 P1 | ecosystem: Host-associated > Arthropoda: Insects > Digestive system > Gut ...
AAAGGACGAAGGAACATAGGACGACCGAGGAAGAGATGGAGGGACCAACTTCATCTTGAGGATCAAGGAACAGGAAACACGCCTAACCCTTCAGGAACATGATGATGATGATGATGATGAGACGTTTCAGTTGAACGCGTTAGTCTGTTGTGTCAGCGAACCAGTCGGTTGATAGTAATCAAAACGTTCGAGTCCGTGAATGAATGGTTTGATGACTGTCATTAGGGATGCTTCAGCTGGTAAGGGAATGAGTTGTTTTGTAGATGTCATATAGTGCGCAGATTTTAACGAGTCACTGGTCGGGCATGTGAGCCAGGGAATAATGGGGTAATCGAAAGAGTCAGTTTCTTCCAACGTCAGACGATTCTTCTGTGACTATCAATGTTTCATTAAGTCTTGGTCCGAAATGACCGTAAACGATTTTTAAAGTTCATTTTACCATGATATAATAATATCCCTAATAGTGAATATTTGAATGTATTGCTCATTTGATATTCTCCTCAAATACCGCATTTTTTCTACTAATATTTACGTGTTAGTAATTGATCAAATTTCAGGAATCTGATCCAGTACTTTCGGAACGTCGTTAACACATACCAACATCTATGAGGATTTTATCTTCACTACATATAACTTCACCATAAATGATCACTGCACCTTGCATTACATAAAATACCGGTGGCGCGCACCATTCGATTATGAAACGTCACAGTTGACGTGGAAACTGCCATAAGTTTTTATTTTTAAAAAGCGTTTTAAAATAAAAGTAATAAACTATTTTAAAGTAATTAGGCTTTTTAAACTGTTTTAATTATAAATTTCGCGTATATTTCTATGCATTTTTTTATGTAGAAAGCGGACATCTCCGACTTTAAGCTTTTAGTTTTTGTAAGGTTCTTACGTTATGGCCTGAAGATGACCTGAGTTTGGGGTCGGAACTAGTCGCCATATAAATAAAACTATTTACAAGTGAGTTGGTTGTGATGGTGAATATTTATAGATAGTGTTAGGAAGTGGGTTACTAAACATTTGGGGATACCTCAATCTTGTATATAAAAAAATACAGACCTCACTTACAATGGGAACACAACCGTCTGAAAACTGTCCTCTGGATCTGTCTCCTCCATTCTCTGTCAAAACGGAAACTGTGTCGGTATCAACAAATTTGTCAACAGGTTCCGCCAGCTTCGACAAGACACAAATGATACAAAAAAAGGCAATTTCAGACAACTATGACTGATGTTATGTCGTCTTCTCCCCACACTTATTACCGTATAGACTTGTTAATCCAGTACAAATCAGCCAAAATGAAAAATCGAATTCCGGATTGAAAGTATACTGAGGGATGCATACGGATACAAAAAGTGCCAGAATTCCATGAAGAAGAGGTATGGATATTATTAACTGTTTTCACTTCCTTCTGCATTTACTGTGCCATTTGCGTCCATCAGACTGTACTGAAATTCTCTTCACAAGCACGAGCGAACTTCAAAAAATCCTTTATTTGTAACTGACGGCATTTCGCATATAAAAAAATGCATAATACACTTTCGGGATAAAAATACAGGGCGTTTCATAATGTTCTCCGTGATTACAAACATTTACAACAAGAAAACCAAAGGACCTACCTTAATGGAACTGTTCACAGCCACAGGAAAACTGAATTTTTTTTGTGACAACTAGAGATGTTCTATGTGTGAGTCGCCGGTGACACGGCACACATCGATACGATATTCAAGTTCTTGCTACACGCGCGTCAACACGGGTGCATCGATATTCTTCACTGCTGCAATGATCCGTGCCTTTAGGTCAGCGAGGTCATGTGGCAATGTTACTTTGCTTACTTTGCACGAAATACACGTTGCACGGTAACCACAGACTTACTCGTGTGATATTCCAACACACAAAACTTCTCCCCCGGAGCGGCCATTTTCTCACTACACACACTCGCATCGCCTAGCGGCAGAAATGTGAACTACGATGAAAAACAACTTACTGGGGGGGGGGGGAAATTGAGTTGTTCCTTCTATCTGTACAGGCTTCGTAAATACGTGTCCTATGGTTTCCCTATAATAAATTTTTGTAATCCCGCAGTACATTATGAAACGTCCTGCAAAATTCCGATTAATAAACGACAATAGAATGGCGTGTTCCAGCTTCGTATGTAACAGAATCTGCAAATGATATCGTCCTTGTTTTGGATCCTTCGCAATTCTTGACATTCTTCGTTGTAGCAATTAGTATTTTGTTTCCTTCATCGCTCCTCTCATTCGTCCGTGGACGGTGAATGACAATCAGTATCCGAATAATACAGAGTAGCGCGTCATGAATTCTGTTTATAAAAATAACAATTAACATGCAAATATTGCACTAACAGAGTACATATTTATGGCTTGATCTCGATGCCGAATGGCATATCGAAAAATGGTGTGAATGGTGATCACTTTTTATGTCGATTACGTTTTACGCATGACGAATAGTCCGCATTAGAATGCAGAATACCAATTTGTGTACATTACCGAAATTCGTTTACGCTTAGGAATTTTGTATAGGAAAAGCGCGGGCGGACAGGTACACAAACATAGCACACATATTTCAGTTTAATTACTTCTTTCTACAAAAAAATCAGAAGGACGCACTCTTCAGATTATGCTCAGTTAACAAAACGGCAGGCTGGCAGGATTTATTCCACAGACGGTAACACAGACTTCGTGGTTTGTTTTACTTAGTTTAAGCGAGCGACCTAAGTGTATACTCAGTTCCACCACCATGTCCAGAGGGTTCACTTGAGCACATAGCATCTCAGCAGCAGAGTAAGTTCAATTACTTGCCTCTCCCGGAACTTTTTGATACAAACTTGTAACTTAAGGCATTTCTTCAAGCTACAAACTTAAAAAGTTCCTGCTGAACAGGTTCTACGTTAGAGTGACGTCATGCTTGTGATTTACGCTGATGTTCAGTAACTGCTACATCCTTCAAAATGCATTACTTGTTTTCGCTCACATTGCATCTTGACGAAATAAAGATTACGAAACAACGGGTTCCATTTATGGTCCAAACTATACGCACAAATAAACTACTCGGAGCTATCAATAGAAAATAAATTACTGATCTACAAAACTATTCTAAAGCTCATGCGTACATACGGTATACCCGTCTGGGGTACAGCTAGCAACTCAAACATTGAAATCTTACAGAGATATCAAAATAAATTCCTCCGTGCAACAGTAAATGTTCCGTGGTATATATCTAACAAAGTCATAAATGCAGCCTTAAAGGTACCAACAATTAGAGAAGAAATTAACAAAATTCATCGTCAAGTACAGAGATAAGACAACACACCCAAACCATATGGCATCCACACTACTTGAAGACGAAGAGCCTGGAAGACTGAAAAGATTCAAACCAACAGATTTAACAACCAGTTTTCGTAAATATAATTTTACAGATATGTGAATATATGATTGGAACTATTCATTGGGATATTATTCTGCAAGACATGTGCTCGATAGTGTAGGATTTTAGGTTCGACTACATAAGTTGTACTTATAGTCTTGTAATGGACTGGTTGTATAATAAAAGGAGGCAAAAGGAAAAATAAAATACAGCACAATAGCTGTACAGCTGAGTGACCAGCTAGACAGCGAATTAGATGGCAATCACGCTATGTCACCAAACAACCAAAAAAGTACCAACAACTTGCCAGCTAAAACAACTAAGCACACAAATCAAGCACAAATTGATATCTAAGTGAACACCAGATACTGTAGAAATACAGTTCGAAGATACGAACTGTTTAACAGAGCTACTGGAAGGACTCCTGGCTTCTCTAAATTCGGTTCACATATTATCATCATTGCTTCGATATTACACCCCAATAATTCAGTTTCCAGAAGCAAGCAGACAGGACGAAATGGAACGCCAAAGACAAACGAACTAAATAGGAAAACACGCAGATAGAAATAAAGAAAAAAGAGTTCGAGTACAACAAAGGCATACTTACTTACTCCATGGTGCAGAGTCCTTCTTGAGAAGCTAACTGGTTTGCAGCTAGTCAAGAAAATCCCCGCATTTCACGGAACCCGAAGGCTCATTACCGCACTCACAAGCGTCCGCCACCTGTCTCTATCCTGGGTCAGCCCAATCCAGTCCATATACCCACATCCCACCTCCATCCATACGCTAAGAAAATCCAAAGACTAAAAGGAAGGCACGAATTTGCACATACTGAAACGCACTATAAATGTCAGTAGACTTATTCTTAAGTATGGGGTTAAGGTGCATTAGTGCAAATCCATTCATTCACGGACTTTTTTTTTTACTTCATTTGGACCCCCTGATCCTGCCAGTAGCTGTATGGAGGCGCACATTATTTACACAGCAGAACATATCCCGTCTCATTGCTGTCTTAAGGACTCACACTGAAACACAGGGATGGTATTTACATTACCAAATAAGATACGGCTATCATACTATGTGACGTTACTTGGCTTAAGTGCACAACGTTCTGCTGTCCAGCTGGCACCACGAGGCAGGCGAATTCGAACACCTTACTTTTAAGGCTGGAGAGATATTCTCAGGAAGAATAAAAACGAAACGTAGGGTGAAGAGAGAGAAACCAACAAGATGCAACTCTTCTTCTTCTTCTCCTTCCTCAATTGGCGCTACAACCCTTGGTGGGTTTTGGCCTGCTTTACGATTTCGTTCCACAATCCAAACGTTCATGATGCACGGTCACAAAAACCTAAAGAACCAAACGTGTTTGACGAATTTCGATTAAATTTGGTATTGTAAGCGTTACCTTCATTTGTCGCGAAAGTTTAATTTTTAATCATTCCTGCAAAGGTAAAGGTTAGTTTGCTTCTCTGCTTGCTTAATTAAGCACCGCGCCATTAACGGTTACTGGGAGTATAGATAGGCACTATATGGAGGTGAGGGGTTACACACAGGCCCCGGCCGCTTTACACCACGGAATACAGCGCCCATTAACATTAGGTCAGATGCTGGGTGAGCGCCAGTGCAGGCTGGATTCATTAGAAAGGAGAAGAAATTCTCACAATCATAATCTGTCCAAAATCAAAGTTTCTCCAAACCCAAATGGAGGAAAAATTTCTTCATACGTCCCTTACGGCTCAGGTAATTAAAGAGAGTGTCACCCTCCTCTACGGGTCCATTAACTCACTTTTCCACTCACTCGATGTTGCGAGACGCTTCTTGAAAAACTGATAATCCATTAACTGTTCAATAAATTTACGAAGCCCGGAGATTTGTTATCGTGTTCTGAAGATCCCATCCATCCATCCATCTATGGCGCTAAAGCCCCTTCTGGGCCCTGGCCTCCCTCAGAAGACGCCTCCATTCTTCTTTGCCTTCTGCGCGTCACCTCCATCCTTGTAGTCCTAGGATCTGTGATTCTCTCCGGACGACGCCCTATCGTGTTCTTGGTTTTACCACTGGTCTTTTTCCCATTAAGAACTCTTTTTAAAATCCTTTCATGTTCCAGTCTTATAATATGACCTGCTTATCCCAGTCTTCTAATTTTAACATCGGTTCAGAAGATCATGTTGGAATCTATTTTGATCAAGCGGTATTCAGCCCATGCCCTCAAACCCTCTCTCATTAAGATTCAATTTAATGTCGTATTCTTTTCTACATTTATGTTACCCAAATGCACCCTAACGCTCAGAGTTTCTGATTGAAATACTGTACACATTTCTCATTTCTACTACCAAAATACGTCCCGATGTCACCCTGCAACACGCCATGAGGGCAGAGGGGGAGAAGAAGTATAGCTTTACTTATTCTTAAACTCGGCGCTATATGCAGTGATCAGTTAATACCACGTCCCGGCCACTTTGATCCAAGGAACAAACCCACATTGTATAGGATTTTGAGTGGGCCACAGGATCAGTCTGGAAGGACATGGGGAAGAGAAAAATCTCTTGCCCCCGGCCGGTTTCCAACTCCGGACCTTCCACGCCTTAGCGAGTCGGTATACCAACTACGTCAACCCGGTCGCCATATTCCGTCCTGTGGTCACCACCACATTTGGTTGAGGGTAAAATCGATGGAACTCCTCACAGCGCAATTTACTACACCCTCTACATTGAAGTTCCATGTAACTTTGGGTCCTAAATAAATTATGAGCGTATATCGCCAAGAATTTGTCTAAGAAATGAATGTCTTGAAAAAAAAAATGTTGTAGGCACGTAAAGCCACAAGCTATCTGTTACAATGAAACTGCTCTGCTTTCAATAAAGTCAATGTAAATCAAGAAAAGTGGTGTGCGCCATTGCAAGAAGTTGGAGCCCCTGACCGACGCGCACTCCGTTTTCAACACTATTACTGTCATATCTAGGCTATATACCACGCAGATTACATCCATACACGAGGCACATATTTCACATAGGCACAAGCTTCAGGGGTGCACCCCCTCCCCCCTCTTTATTGTGCAGTTGCTTTGAGGTTTCTTTACGAATTTGTCGGTAACAGACTGTACAGCTTTCAACCGTACGACGATTCATGAATAATTAATTAAAAAGAACTTGGAAGAAAGCGATAATGGTATAACCCACGTGCTATCCTTTCAATAACCTTGAGGGTCTGAAGAAAACCACAATGGCAAAATAACCAAAAGTACAGCTGATATTCGAACAAGGCACAGCCCGAATACATGCGCAAGGCGTTACTGCCACGCCAAGCCGTTCTGCGTTTTTTAAAATTCAACATAACACTTCTAAACAAGTAAATTAATTTCACAACTTCAAAGAAAGTCTTGTTCAGAAGGATCTCTCGCCCAATTTATGTACCAATGGAACTGTATCCATTCCTCAGGTGAACAATACAAAATTCAGTAATATAAATAGTCCACTAGATGCAACAATAACCAATTTTATTGATAATTACAATCAGCTCAACGTGTTTCGGGCGATAATTTCTCCCATTCTCAGGAGCACTAGACTGTGTTTACAGCTTGTGTTATAATGCACCGACGATGCTGCCTGCAGGCAGCATCGTCGGTGCATTTATCAATAAAATTGGTTATTGTTGCATCTAGTGGACTGTTTATATTATTGTATCAGTGATGCACGGTCACACAAACATCAAAAATACAGAATTCATTTGACAAGACGATAAGAGTTCTTGTGTTTGTTTACACAGTTTCTGATCCAGGTTTTTATTGGAAATAAACTTTATACGCTTGTAGGAAATGGAACTGAGGCAGTGCCATTCTGAAGATAATATTTACTGCCAACATTTAATTGGCCTTTGTCTACAATAGCAATATTAGTTGCTATAAAATACACATAACAGTTCCTGTAATGAACAGGCGGCTTAACGAAGCCATTCACAATGTGAAGATGAACAAAAGACAGCGGTGTCTTAGCTACCATGACAACGAAATGACCACAGCCGAGACGACAATAAATTTTTTAGTTTATATTAGTCAGAAGCGTAAAGTTTATCGAGAAAATAATTCCACACGCTCAATGGTTGACGGGTGCTTTTCATAGGCGGGAAATGTGAGATATATCAACAGTGGCAGTCTTTATGCGTTCGATTTTGCATTCTTCAGGCATCAGTATCCAATCTTAAGCACAGTACCGGGTACATTAAAGTTCTACATTGTTCTGCTTACGTCATTTCCAACAAATTTTCAGAAACTGATCAATTTTAAACGACTGGTTCATGAGATTATAATTACACCTTAGCATTGGTTCTGACATATTAATATTTGTGTCCTTTCACTTCCAACTTTTGATGTATCTAACCTTCGTATTTTATGTCTCTGAAGATGGGTACAAGGTTGGCCGAAACATGTAGCAGGTCACCGCATTCGTAAAACCAACTTTAATATAATTGTGTGCATTTGTAAGAACAGTTTATATATATATATATATATATATATATATATATATACACACACGCGCGCGCGCGCGCGCGCGCACACACACAATCAATCCACGGATCATAGATCATATGCAACACCCAGTTTGTTGCAATCCACTGAACTCCGTCACACATAATTACCTTAAGACCCGTTTGACAATGAAAGCTTGTAGTTACTCAGTGACTGGAAAATAAAATGAGCAACAGTTGGCCAATTACAGCACTAGGTGAGATTTTGTCCTTGTTTTAATAAACATGCTTCAATGAGTAAATGCAGGCAACATTTACAGAAGCCATATAAGGAGGCAGAGGTTAAGATACGAGAATTAAACTCGACACTAGACGGAGTTTGGTGGCCTCATCCACGTTACGGAACCTTCACACCCCACCGCGTAGAAAACTGGGTGGTGCCCGGGGCCCTTAACTTTACCTGTGAAGCTGGTCGAGCGCTTAGCCACCCCGAATCAAAGATACCGCAGTTACTTTGTTTGTTTGTTCGTTTGTTTTCTTAAAGTTGTATAGTCATACCGACTAAACTACGGGACGGACGGTACTGGGTTCTAACTCCGGTAGGGGAAAGAGATCTTACTGTTCTCCAGAACGTCCAAACCAGCTCTGAAGCCCACCCAGCATCCTATTCATTGGGCACGGTACCGGATTTCTTTCTTTCACGGGGGTAAAGAGGCCATGGCGTGAAGATAACTACGTGATACATCCAACTGGTCCCGAGGGTAAAAATAAGTGTAGCTACACTTCTACTCCTCATATACACCTTAATGGGGTGGACAGGGAAAACATATATATATATATATATATATATATATATATATAATAAGTATTTTCAGTACACAATGGAGTGTACTGAAAATACTGACATTCGAAATCTTGACGCTCATGTAAGAGACCAACGTCCATAAAATTAGTTTCTTTGAAATTAACTGAAGTTATTAAAACACATCCGAGCATTCTCTGACGCTAAATAATCCGACAGCCATGACGTATCACAAAGTGTACGTATTTCTACACCTTCGGCTTGCAAAACTCCCGACAATACAGCTCATACTTCCCGGTCGTGCCTATCGTACGAGTCCGCTACAAAATATGCAAGAGGATCCCTCCTTTGTCTTTCGTAACACAATTTTCCACTTGATACAACAAAATGTCTCCGCATGACGATCATCATGATGGTAGCAATAATGATGATGGATTATGATTGATTAAAACATAATGGAGTGTTCTTACCTCACAACAGCTGGTACGCGAGGGTTGGGAGATGAGTGAACTCACCTGCAACACAAGTTTACATTACTCACGGGACATGAAGGATAGCGGGCGGATATATGCATGTTACGGAGAGACGTGGTAATAATTAATACAGCAGTAGGTCACACGGAATTCTGTTAACCATTCTGGCGGATGTCTGAAAGCACTACTTAATTCTGTAAGCACTACGATAATAAATGACAAGAAACATTAAAACTGCAATATAATCACACAGATGGCAGTAGCCGTGCGTTATAAGGCGTAGGCCGGCAGCTGCCTGATTGCTGCAATCGCGGGTTCGAATTCTGCAGACGGCATTAATGTTCGTCTCTTGGGCTTGTTGTGTATGTAGCGGCCGATGCAACGGGCTGTTCAATGTTCAGAGGAGTCTTACCGTGTGTGTGTGTGTGTGTGTGTGTGTGTGTGTCTAATTGTGTGTGATGTAGAAACCTCAACAACGAGTAGAACTAGGATCGAGTTTCGAGTTTCGCCGTTGCGCCACTGAAAAATAATAATTTAACCAAAGTACACGTGCTTCGCAGAAGAAGAAGAAAAAGTGTCTTTTTTTAAAGCGCGCAGATGGGCTCGGGAGTCCGCACAAGTTCCGAATTCAGCTAGTTCCGGGAAATCTTTCTCTTGAGGTAAAATAGCCTGGGCTTCCACTCGCCTGAATATAATGCCTTGTGAAGAACATATGGAGCTATACCTGCCCTCCACCTTACGTTTTCTTGAAGTCGAGGGCTACTGAACTACGTGGACAGCTTTTATCTTCACATTTGCTTTGTTATTTGTTGCATATACCGTAAATTCTCGAATCTGATCCGCACCCGAATCTAATCCGCACTAGTTTTTGCTGATTTCTTAAACGAAAAAAAAAGTTAGTTCGCGGTTCTAATCCGCACTTTTCCTTCAACCGCCCTTGCCTACAAGGCAGACTGAATAATATTGGATGTTACCAATGCTTTAACCGTTATCCGACTAACGCGCCGTGTGTGAAGTGGCCATTTAACTGCCAGCGGTACAAACACACCACAGCTGATGGTAGTGACTGGGTGACGGATAACGATTCAGTTATGAGTAATGACAGCGAGTCTGATGAATAATAAATAATAAATATTATATATTACATATTATAAAAAATAAAGAAAATAATAAATTATTGTATTGTATTGTTCTTACGGCACGTACAGCGGCTCTATCATTTTTCCAAAATCCAGCTCACGACCGCGAATCTAATCCGCACGCAATTCTAATCCGCATCTGATTTTTTAGCCCTCTGAAACTGTAAAAAGGGTGCGGATTAGATTCGAGAATATACGATATATATACGATATATATATATATATATATATATATATATATATTATTGCATGTGCAAACATAATTACAATACAGATAAAAGGCAAAATACTTCGATAACTGGAATCAAACATCGCGAAATGAAGATCTATATATATATATATACATACGTGTGTGTGTAATAAAATTTTACGTATCATCTCTGGTAATGACAGCGCTTATAAAATCAATCAATTAAGTCTACTGTATGTAAAATCATAGCAGGTGATCACTGCAGTGTACATAACAAACTTTAATTTTAATTACCATTATTCATCAATTAATAACCCGAAAACGCGTTGGTGTGTTTCTAATTACTGAGGATGACTCGATTTATTCAAATGGATACGCAAATACAAAGACAGGAATCGCTCACCGGGTGTTGCTACGTAAAGGAACTTACAATATCTCTTAAACTCTACCAGCACTTCCGTCAGTATACAAACTCATGCTAAGACATCCATCTAAGCTAATTCACACCAATCATCTGATTCAAAGGGGCTTATTGCACAGAATGTTTCTAAATAAGTCTGCTTAAACGTGTTTCCATGAAGCTTGTAATCACTGTGGAAAAGCCAGACGAAGAGATAATTGTCCCTGTGCAAGGCACGAAGGCCTACGGGTAAATGAACGAATGACACTGCTCATTCTTAATTTTGGCATAAGATGGAAGTGAGTGGTAAGTATCAAGCCTCTCTTCGCGTCACATCCGTGGGGAAAAAACACCCCCGCAAGCACAGTATAGCAGGAACAGCATAATCTGACGTTTCGGCCTGTCGGCAATCGAAGTAAATAACGCAGTTTAGTTACAAATATCTAACACCCACTGCATGATAATTCCTACATAATGCGGTCTGCTGTGACTGTATATGATGATAACACAATGAATAAACGAGTTACATAACTATGATAAACCTAATTCGTATTTTTGAATCGTAGTGTTACGTCAGAACATCAAATAAGCGACACGTGTGGATGCTTACTGAGCCGTGGTTCGTCGTTTGCATGAATTCTTCCCATTGCAACACCACGTTCTTCCCGAAAACACCTTCCCGCAAAATACACACACACACACATTTGGGGCGCAACAGTCCAACTGGGGCATAGGCTGCCCCATTAGAGAGTTTCCTATATCACACACAGACACACAAACACACACATCCGGTAGCCTCTAAATGAGTGATCAGCCTGTCACAGAGGCCGCTACGTACACAACACACAACATTCACCAACAGACGAACATACCTGCCCTCATCGGGATTCGAAACTTCGCCTTAGATCGTACGGCCACAGGCATCGGAACTGTCAATATCCATAGGTCTTCGTAGCTACAATGGTCTACGCTCTCAATTTAATGCTGACATTAGTATACCAATGCTACACGCATAAATCTGTCATTACAATCTGTCTTGTCCTCTCCCAGGACTTTCTCGGGTATTAACTCCATTCATCAGCATCCTCCGAGTCGAACAGATTATATTTTGCTATTTGCAACCAACTGTACGTACGTGCGGCATACGTAGGCCTACATTCGTGAAATAAGAAATTAATGCGAAGTTTCGGTTAGCTACGTTTGTGCTCAGAGACAAACGGAAACGGAAAGACTGAGGCACAATATCAGGAATAACATTACTTTGTTTTGGGGATGTTAAATGAATGGTACATTCGCTGCGAGCTATCAGAACTAAAAGGTACAAAGAAAGTAGTTTCTAACAAACAATGCGCAAAGAACGAAAAAAAGTTATGGCATTAAATAAAAACGCTTACACACAAGCGTGGGTCCTACAATGTAAAAGTGAGGGAGAAGAGTTCACTGTTTGAGCGTTTAATGATGGCTGGGCTGTCGGCTGAAAATTAGGAATGCGTGCACCCTACAAATGGGGGCGCCATTTACAGCGGAATGTCGAGTCCGTACAATTGAATCGTTATTGGGATGTGTTCAGCCGTATTCAGTACTGCAAGATGGGACAAAGGCACTGAATAAACAGGAAACAAGACCGAGCGTCTAGTAATTTTACCATTATGCACTAACTCGTATGTTTATATGCAGTACATGCGTTAATTATTTGTGTTACAATTTTGTTATGTTCCTCTCTCGGCCTTTACTCCGCTCAGACTCTGAAAGTAAAGCGCGATTCACACCACATTTGAAGACATTCCCTAATATGAGATAAGTTTATCAAAAAGTCTCTATCTATAAAGGTAAAATGCAAAGTTGACCCCGTCCAGGCTATGAAGACGTAAAGGAGGAGAAGTACAGCTCCACTTATTCTTAACCTCGACAGCAGATGGAAGAGGGAGGTCAATATCAAGCCCCGGGCGTTTAATTCCCGGGAATAAGCTTCGGTATCAACTGAACAGAAGGCTCGGTGGGCCCCAGAGCCGGTCCGAATTCTTTCGGCATGAAGAAAATCTGTCGCTCCAGCCGGGGTTCCCCGGACAGTCCAACCCGCAGCTAATCACTGAAATGACTACGCTATAGAGGCTGCTGACCTTGTCAATACACAGCGATCGCACAAAATTTAAAATTGCCCCAAATGGAAGTTTAACACGAGACGAAAGGTGCGAGCGACCCACGATTGTACTATCCAACTTTCTACCTCAGTAAGTTTAGTCTATCGCTAAATAATCCTCCCGACCAAGGCAGACAGCCTACACCAAAAAATGTTTTCCCAATATATTTCCCATTTCTGTAAAACTCTGCATATAAGCACCACACCCACACACCGTTCTCATTAAAATACTTACGAAAACCTGCAGGAATCTACTTCCAAAACAAGCCGACATTTACATTCCAATATGCATAATGTCACATTCCAGAAGACAACAATATTCACAAACATAACTGTGAAACCTAAAAAACCACGCAATAATTTTCCACGTTCCTACATTACTTAGAGCCTTGTTGCATTACAACAGGTACCAGAGCACCGACATCCTCTAATATCATCCGCAATCCACAATTAAACCCCCAACCGACTACAGTATAAGGGCTTCCGAGGCATATAAGGGCTCGGGGGAAAGGGGGAGGGGTACGGAGAGTTTGCACATAACCGAACGTAATCACAAATATCACCAGTCTGTTTACAGTAGCCATAGAGATGCGATGGTGAGAGGGTGAGGTCCTTTTCAGTAGGAAAAGAAAGAGAAGCTTGAAAAATGTGTAGGAACTTCTTATAACTGAAAGCAAGTCTCACAAAATACACAAAACGTCAATGCCTTCATACTCATACAGAGCAGCGACGCAAAAGTCTGCTAATTAAAAAGTTTTCTGATCAAGAACTTTTTGCTACAGTATTACGTTTCAACCCTTTCCTCCATCTACTTACCACTTGAAATATCCCCTTTCTTCATTCCCGAGTCTTTCGATGAATCCATAAAGCACACCGCAAAATAACAGAAGTAAAACCGGGCGTGCAAAGCCTCGCATAACATCGAAAAGATCGCAGACAGGCAGGCATCTTAACGAATTACTGAAACTGAAACCGCCGGCCTTTTAAAGTGATGGAGCAATGAATGAACAACAGTTACTGACCTAACATCATCAAGACGCCCTCGGTTAAGGTTCCGAGAAAATTTGATAAAAGAATGTGGAAATAAGAAAGAAATAAAATAGGAAAACGCACGAAGACTAAAGAAAGAACGACAAAAAATACTGCACAAATAAACTTTGATGGTGAAAATTACACAAGCAAAAGTCATCTTCCTACGTTACAGGACGCAAAACTACACGAAATTTCAATTATAGAAATGGCCGGAACGTGATGCTCAACTTAATGCATATTGGTGTCTGACAATTAGCACTTCCGCTCTAATATTGACGAATATTTCACGATACATGTTTCCTCTTCATACGGGGAACAAGAAACAGGACTTTCTAAGTGGCCAAAATCACGCTACGGCTATATTTAACCTTAACAACCTACAGTGATAAATGTTTTAGGTTGCTGATTTATACCACATGCATACATTCTCCGCCTACGAGCGGACTCAACATTCCGCCGTATGTAAAGCAGTAATGCAATTAACAACGTTCGCAGACAGAAGCCGAAGTACACACTAAACTGTTACACATCCCACTCCACAGACCTGAATGAATCTGAGCAGGGTCTGAAGGTAAGCTACAAGAAACAGCAATCATGTGTCTACCGACGAATTACGTGAACCTGAAATTCAGAAAAAATTTCCAAGTAATAACCTAACCGCCTACTGCCTTCGAGTTTCCCATAGCAATTTACACAAACTATCATTACATATGATAACGCCCGTAAATTGGTACATGTGTGTTGAACAGCGGCCTGTGATACAGCACAACTACACAAGGTACAAGCCCACGAAACTTGTGCATAAACTGACTATGAACCACAAAAGTAACCAGCCAGTATATGTGGTGCCACGTTATATTTTGTCAAGTTACTTTTAATGCCCGCGTTCTTCTGGGACTTTGCGCAACGTAGATCGGTAGTTCGTTACAGACGTTTCGGGGCAAACTATCGGTCCCATCTTTAATAGGCAAGCAGTACAACACTGCTTACTCAAGAGTGATTGACCCTTGAAGAGGGAACCGTTAAGGTGTGCCGAAACGTCGATAACAAACTACCAATCTACGCTGCGTAAAATCCCAGAAGAACGCATATCTCATTTAAGCTGCGGCGGATGCCTGAAACCAAGCGAAATTATTTTTAACCTACTAGCTTATTCGTGATGGCTTACACATTTTCTCTGGCTAAACTGACAAATTCACGTTATGAAAAATCTACTGACAAAAAATAGTTCACGGTTTAACCAACCAGTATGATATGCTTAAACAAAAGTCTTTTAATACCTATGGCATGTTCATCTTCGAGTACTTTAACTTCGAGTACACAAAGCCATAGTCGTCTGAGAACGCGTTGAATAAAAACCATGCTGCACGGCCTTCCTTGAACTCTTCATCGGTACTCGGCTTGTCAGGAAATTTCCGACTTTACTGAACTCAAAAGTTCATCATCTTCCTATTCTGAGACATTTTATATCCAGTTCGGATTTTTTACTCCCTTTCTTTGATGACATCCTCCTATCTGGGTCTGAGGAACAGGACTCCAAATTCCATATTGACAAAGCCTTACTGGTTTCCCCAGTGCTTGGCAACTTAGACTGCTCATATGTCCCCATATTCCTTTACGAATACAGAATATGTAGCTCTTCATTAAGCAGTCTTCTAAATTATCTTGCGTGCTACACAAGCCTTTACTTTGGAACTAACATCCTCCTCTCACATACGCTAAACCTACAGTCTCAGTTTTCAAAAACAATTTTCACAGAATATAAACAGTAGATGAAATCTGTAGCCCGTAGCTCAGGAAACATAAGAGTCCAGCGACAGGAGCATTATAAATAATGAAATGTAAAGGAGGATATAGCTGGAGCAGCAGTCGTATAACACGGAATATTATCCTCGCCTTTGCCAGGCGAAGCTGAAGGAAACCAAGGGAAATCTCAGTCAGGATAGCAGGTCTCCGGACCGGCAAATAAAACCCGGGAGCTCTTGAATTTGAATCAGAGATAAGGCTTCCATTGAAGCATAATTATACTAGCCTCAGGACCATGTGATACTGCCTGCTGAAGGAGAATGTGAGACAGCAAGCAACATGGTCGCAAGACTATGGGCTAAGTGATAGGATTTGTTCATCACACCGTGCGACTACCAACACAAACAATTTTTCTAATACCAGGGACCAAATGACAGAGTCTGTTCATCAATCAGTGTAACAAGGAGACTGTCAAACAGAAAACAATATGGTTCGCAGACCGCGAAACAAGTGACGGCGTCTGTTCATCAACCAGTGTAACAGAACGACAATCCGATTGCAAACAACACGGTTCTAAGACCAGGGACTAGTGATGGAGACTTCACCAACCAGAGTAACAGGGCGACAGTCAGATAGCAAACAACACGGTTCTAAGACAAGGGACTAGTGATGGAGACTTCACCAACCAGAGTAACAGGGCGACAGTCAGATAGCAAACAACACGGTTCTAAGACCAGGAAAAATGTCACATAGTCTGTTCATCAATCAATGTAACAAGGGGACTGCCAGACCCCCCCCCCCCCAAAAAAAAGTGTTTCTAAGTCCAGAGAACATAGAGGGTTTTTTAAAAAAAACAACGTAACGGGGGGAAGGGGTGCTGTTAAACAACAAACAACATGGTTCTAAGACTAGGGTGTAAGTGACATTGTGTGTTCATTTTCCGTGATTTGCACAAGATACAGCAAATGTCACAGAGAGACGTGAATATTTTTGATCAGGAAATTTAAGTTGCAACATCTCGTTCTCTTGTAGGTAAATAGGGAAGTTTCGGAGGAACATGTTGTCACCATCCCCGGACAAAATGTCCTTCCGGCAAGTTGATTACCAGGTAGAAGACAACACGGTGTCATAAATCTGAAGATCATAATTTGAAAATTCACTGCCAGGAAAACCTCCACATTCATATAGGCGTGACCCATGTTTGTAAAATACCTAAACGCGGTGTGTTAATATCTGGACCCAATTGGAGCAATGGCATACACCGCTAAAACATTAGTATGGACGGTATGAATTTAAGTAATGGCCCGGGCTGTAACTTCTTTGTAAATCGTGACGTTACGTAAAGGTATTCGAAAATACCTACGATACAGAACAAACCTCGAACGCTACTGCTCTTTACGAATTCAGTAGTTGCCAATCATTATCCACCTACATTTCAACTATTCGATTTTTCATTTTTCCTTCCTTTTTTTTTCTTCTTTCTTTCTCCCTCAGCTTTGTATCTTTTTTATTATTAAACGATTACACTGGTGCCTGGTCTTTCTGTCGTGTTTAAGTTCGTCAACAAATTCTGACTTACTACACTCTGCAGGTTCATTTGTGCTCATTAAAGACAACTACCAGATCCGACCCTCGGAGAGTTTAAAATACCAGCATCTCCCCAACCTTTCTTTAACACCAATTTTCATATTAACCTTCCGTTTATGACACTTCTCATACTACACACACATCCGTAGGTTTTTAAAATAAATTCTTCACACAGTCCTCATCTTTCTCCTTTTCTAAATATTTATTTGATCAAAATTCATTTTTGCCCTTACAGCGACAAAACCACAAGTTGCCATGAAATTATAACATTAACCACTGTCAGATGATAGCAGATCTAAATTTCGGGCCACTTCAGAACATAAACCTTTGTAACAATTCGATACCAAGCAAAATGCATGGCTCCATTCTGCGCTAAGCTGCTAGCTATCTTGATTCCACATCAACAAGACTCCCGTAATATTTACTTGCAAGACAGCGCGGTGAGCAACTTAATTCTCAGAATAAATGTAATCATAGGTGCGGCTGTATATTAAATCAAAGTCTGCCGTCAGACCCTGAACACAGCTGTTTATACTACAAACAGTTTGCTCACGAAACAAATTACGAACAACCACGCTGGAATTCGGTTCAGGTGGCGTGCTTCGTGCACGTAGCGTGATAACGCTGATCCTGCTCGGGATTTCTGAAATAAAACTTTTCATCTGTGTAACTACTTGTGGGATGGGTTTCGGTAAGGCTGCATTCTGCACACGAGACGCGTCCTTTGGGGCGTCTCAGAATATTTGAGCATTTCTACTGGTGGATATAATCAACATGAACTTCTGTACGAGTAGTGCTCTCTGCACGTATCTGGTAGGCCCCAGGAACCTTTCCTATCTCAATACGACTATGGTAAGAGATTCCTCGCGATTTTCTTTCTAACAGAAGAGAATAAAGTGGCGAATAGAAAGCAGTTCTTGAACAGTTGATACTGTTGAGACTGCTGGAGCCAGATGAAGAGGAACAAGTATCACCAAACAGTTGCCACCTTCCTACCAAACAATACGGGGTCACGTCCAAGATCACCGTTACCCTAATACTCATAATTCAACGACCGTTACCCTAATGCTGATAGTCGCACGAATTACGAAGATATTCCTCAACCTTTAAATTGCTCGAAACTTCACTCCCCTACTTAAAGCAGCCCATCTGAGCCAGCTGAATTTAGCACACATCTGAGCAGAATAATTCGTTATAATCCATTTTAATATTGTATTCCCACTTAAGTCTGTAATTCAAACTGGAAAAAAAAACACTTACCGCAAAAGAGTCTGCTTTCTACTGCCTTATAACTATGAATAGTTTACCTGTGCTTTTAAACATGCCAAAATAGTCATCAAAAATCCACCCGTATCTGAAACTCATAATTACCTTGTACTTTCATTGGGTCGGAAAAAACAGTAAAAATTATTAAAAAGTCTTTATTACTCCACGAAACAAAGAGCTTGCAGGCTCTATCTCAGATCTCTGGATACAGTTCAGAGCCACTTTTGGATTCGTTAGATCACATATGTGCTCTGAGAATACATTGGTCATGGTTAGACCGGTAGATCATCGAGTTTATAGGTAAGACTTCATTGTCTCTCCATGGCATTTGACCCTGTCTAGTCGTTATATGCAAAAAAATAAATAAGGTACAGCAACCACTCAATAATGTTATGTAAGCATACAAATGCATCCCTCACCTTATTCAACTTACAATGTGGGATGCCACACGAAACTGCCGCCATTTGTCTTCCTTTATGTTTGTAGTGCCTTCAAGTTCCAATTAGACTCCTGCCGACAACAACAAAATGAAGTACATACCATTCTGCTTTATACCTGAGCATAATTTCTATTCAACCAAAAGCGGTCAATACAGAACGTTGAAAATTAGTGACGAGCACTTATATTCGGGAGGTCTCAGTTTAGCATCTGCTACGAAGCAACTGATGTATAGGTAACGTTCGAAATTGGAATTAGGTAGACAGTCGGCTTCAGTCTTGGCTGAGCTACCGGTTCTCTAGACTAAACTTCTTTATGGTCTTCCTTCACTGTCATTAGGTGAATCTGGAAAGACCACAAACCCTTCCATTGACACAGCTGTAATTTTATGAGTACAAAAATGTGGTCACCGAAACTGTTTTTAACGGTGTAGCAGCCAATGCTTTTTTTTACCTTATTTAAAGGATAATATACAAAACAGATCGTACTAGTCTTAGTAATTAACCAACTTAATGTACAAATTGTTTTATAACAATCACACCTACAGGTGCCCGTCCCGTTTACGGGACGGGCACCTGTAGGTGTGATGATACCAAATGCTGTATAATACAATTTTGACCTCCTGATGATGAGCACATAGTGCTCGAAACATGTAGAGGCATATAATAAACTTGTTATAAAACAAGAATTTGTTCATTAAGTTGACTAATTACTAAGATTATACTGAGATGCACGGTCAGCAAAACATAAAAAAAAGTCGTACTCTTAGAAGATTTAACGCGCTGAAAGCAGGTATTTAAACTGATCGCAATTAAACAAGGTTTAACGAGGAGTAATGGATTATGCTGTTTCGGGGTGGGATAATAGGTAGTAATGAGCCTTCGACTCCGTAAGATAAGGGGAGTGAGATATCTGAACCAGTATAAGATTCTGATAAGAGAAGGAGTTCATACAAAATTAGTATTTTGTGCATATACATGCATAAACACGTTGTATTAATAACTGTTTGGTGTGTAGTGAAAAATTAAAATATATTATAGTTCAGCGTCACGTGAAGAAGGTTAAATAACAATAGTGTATGGTTAAATGAGGTCCAGTTCCTTTACGTAAGTGCATATTCTTATCACACTCCCATGCCAAAAAGAAACAGACACGAAACAAAAAGATAGGACAAAATACAGTTACTTCTACATGATAGAGGAAAAATGAAACTGTACTAATTATCAGCAGTCTTCGGAACTAGCTAGGTCCATATGAAGAAGAGACACAACAGTCCCCAATTAATCTATTCACACTGTACTCAATAAAAATTATTCTTAGAACCGATAAATTTACAACCAGAAATTCTTAGTGATTCATGACATTTTCTAGAACAAAGTTCCACAGTTATTTATTGCAGCAAAAATCCCGCCACTTACAGCAGCCATGCTGAGAAACTGATAGTTTCTTGGGCGACTATTCGGGTTCTGTTACGTAACTTATTTCATTTCTTCTTCTCTTCACGGCGGGAGGTTCCTAACACCAGGAGACCTGGGTAATGATGCTGACCTTTGTAAGGGACTTAATCCCCTCTGCACAAAGTACCATGCGTTTTTATTCCGCTAGCTGATGGCTTTTCTTTTTATAATAAGAGAGCTCTCTCTCTCTCTCTCACTTGATGAGGCACTATCGATCACCCCAAGGCTGCCTGCTGCGAATTTACATGGAATGCAACATGAAAACCTTCGCCTGACAACACTAATATGCCCAGCCAAAATAACACTCTCACAGGTGAATCGAGGAAACCAAACAGTCACAAGATATATATATATATATATATATATATATATATATATATATAAGAAAAAAATTTTCAAAATAAAAATTTATAATATAAATAAAAGAGAAAAAATAAAATATAAAAAAAACAAAAAAAAAAAAAAAAAAAAAAAAAAA
>Ga0123352_10004267_pt1 | contig 21008 bp, 14 predicted proteins | sample TergutLab28metaG_FD_89700 | JGI IMG/M metagenome (GOLD analysis project Ga0123352, IMG submission 89700) | Labiotermes labralis P1 segment gut microbial communities from Petit-Saut dam, French Guiana - Lab288 P1 | ecosystem: Host-associated > Arthropoda: Insects > Digestive system > Gut ...
AGCTCCTCGTTATGCAATCTCCTCCATCCCCCCGTTACCTCGTCCCTCCTAGGTCCAAATATTCTCCTCAACACCATGTTCTCAAACACCCTCAGCTTCCTTTCCTCCCGCAATATCAGCGACCAAATTTTCACACCCAGACAAAACAACAGGCAAAATTGTAGTTCTATATATCTTGATCTTTAAATTATTAATATTAATACTAATTATGAAAAATTATATAAAAGACAAATTTGAGATTACTGAGATTAAATTTAAAAGAAATGACATTAAACTTCGTGATTAAATAAGGTGAGTGAATCGAGCAACACGTGTTCGTATCTGTATGTGTATAAGTGCAGTTTCAAACTGCGCTATGTTTCTGTTAAGCTTACAAGGTAGTTTTTGTAACATAATTTTTAAGATGAAGCATAATATAAGTATGTGGGCTGGGATAGCTCAGTCGGTACAGCGACTGTCTACGGGCTGGACGATCCGGGGATCGAATCCCAGTAGAGGCGAGATTTTCCGCACCTGTCCAGACCGGCCCTGGAGCCCCTGTACAATGGGTACCTTGTCTTTCCCGGGGTAAAGAGCGGCCGGGGCGTGACGCTGACCCCTCACCTCCTTCTAGTGCCGTGGTCAAGAAGTAGAACTATACCTCTAATCCCCCTATGGGCCGTACAGCCTGTACAGAGCCTCAGTGCCTGTACAAGGGTGCACTTTACCTTACTTTAAATTTTTACAATTTAAGTACATAGCCTCAGGGTCAAAACTTTCAATGAGAAATTCGTTTGCACGTGCTCATTTGCACTCTCTCGCACACGTACAATTATTACATTGGTTCTTTAAGACATTAGTGTGATGATGAAATGGCTTCTTATAGCTAAAAATCGGGTCGCGAAGAACACGGTCACGATCTTTTGGGGTCAAAACATGCAACGAATATCTTCCAGCCATCTTATCAAAAATATTCTACGTATGCCTATTTTGCATACTAACCTTCTAAAGACGAAACATATCTGTGATATATAAGGACACCGTTCGTACCGCGCAGTGAACACTCTAAACCTCGGTTATAAAAACCAGTCTTTTAATGTTGCATAAGGTAAAATTTGCTGTTTGTTTCGAGATCCAAACAAAACACACAAATTCCATGTAAGCACAATGTAGAATTTTTGAATGTCAAGCCTTGTGGTACGTAAAGTTACCGGTTGGCTTCAGTAGAATAATATTCCTTTTCCTCTACTACCATATCACTTGCTTTTGTTCATATCTTTCATTGCTACTTCTATTGTACAGTCCCCGTCCACTTCCCAAAATATAGAGCACAGGCATAATCAAAAGATGATGGCTCCCTGTCAGTTAGCGTCAGAGTGTTCCAAGACCCCTCTGACATCAGTGCAGGAACTTGCTCCATTATAAATTTAGTTATTAGATCTGGCAGTCAGATATGAACGGTTTTATTTAGACTGCTGTTTGTACGGAATATCAGTAAGGTAGATGATGCTCCTTCTTTGCATCTCCTGGCAGATGTCGATTGTAATGTGTTGCCAGATTCAATTACAATAATTTAACTGCAAGACTTCGACAGAGATACGACTTAATATAATTTCTTGTACTGTAATGACTATCTTAGCTAGACTGCCTGCCGTGTTTACATCAGTAATCCACTAGTCGAATGAAATTTATCTTGGTTGATTGTATAAAGTTCTTGAATGAAATGGATAACTAATATAGGCCTAACTGAAAGACTTCCCTGGATCTCTCATGATTCGAAATACAAGGATGTGCTATTCGGTTATATTGGCAAATGCTTAATGTTTATAAACTATAACGGTAAGGAACCCGATATTTAATAACCTTTAAAACAAACACCCGCCAAGGTACGGCCGTATATGGGCGATCAGTACTCATTCCGCCATCTACAAATTTTGTTTTCAATAAATGGAATTGGATTAATTTTTGCATGTGACGAATCCGTAATTATTTTCATATAAGTTTCATATTGACTAATAAATGTGAGAACCATTGGCAGTTTTTTATGTATAGTTGTATACTGTCGCGTACCACTGGCGTTACGCGGACCCTTCACTTCATTCCTGTTAGTGCCGGCGTTACCATGGTGACCGTGGATTCGTCCCGGTTCGGTTGGTTCTCGGGGGTCTCGTCGCGTTTGTGTGCGACACAGCAGCGCTCGGCACGGTACGGTTTGGAACCAGCCTAGCAGGCTCGCCGGCAGAGAGCGAGCTAGCAAGCCATCGTGCAAGCGGTGCGAAAGAAAGGAAGGAAACGCTGGGTTTAGCAGGATCATTCCAAGTTGCTCACTGCTACATTCGTTGCGGCTGTACAGACCACATACCTGGTTAGCTTCTCACGTGGTTGTGAGTTAACTTGAATCTGTGATTGGATCTATTTGACAACGATTATTACACCATGTGGGACATTGTTATAGTCTGAATTGATATAACGACGTAGGTTAATGAGCAGCAAGAGTAGTTCTCTGTGGTTGTTGGTGCGTGGTTTCCTTCTTTTCGATCATATGTACATGTTTTAAACTGTGAACGGAGAGTGTTTTGGTGCAGTTTATAAAATACATCCGTATTCCGATCATCTGATCGTCTTTGGACATTGTCTTCTTTATCTGCTGTAGAGCTGAGAGTCTTGCAGTCAACGTACGGATAACGTGCGGCATTCACCGTGTTCGTTTCAGCCAACCGCACGCCCGATTCTAGAGCAGCGAGCCGTGTTTGTAACGGAACGCGCTGGTAAGTGAACAGAAGCACAACTCGTTATGTTATTGATTCAGTGAGTAACCTCTACTTTATCAACCATTACTCATTTTGAACGCCTCAACCAGGCAAATATTTTTCATATGACTGTAAATTTCTGTGCAGCTGTTTTCGGTGGTATTTCAGTCCAACATTTTAGACCTGTGACTTTCTTTGTGTAAAGTTATTTCGTTGGACTATGTCACATGTTTTATGGAGGTCCGCTGTAGAACACATTACTGTATCGATGGATAACCGACCAAATGTACATGGGAATTACGCTGTCGGCGCATTAATTTTTAGTAACTGCGTTCTGGGTGACTTTTTTTTTTTGTCATAGTTTTATGTCGTTTATATTCGTTCCTCGTGTGCGTAACACATCGTTCGCAACTGTGAGGCTGGGTGTCATTGTAGTACACATGTGAAATTGTCATCCAACTGGTATACTGACTGCGTTGATGTGTGTTTTGAAGAAATGAGGTTATATTGTGTTCTGAGGCGTAGATTAAGATCCTTGTTCCTACTGTCTTTGACCGCAAACAAAGGAGCTGTTAAGTCATTGTTCGTCCAGGTTTTAAGTAAAACCTGCTAGGCTTTCTAGCAGCTTGCACCCGATGAGTTAGCCATATTTCTTTTGTAAAGAAATTGTGTATGAGTGAATAGGATTTATAAGTTGCCGTAAATTACTTTTACCGTACGACGTAGGCCATGCGATCTTGACACACGACCGGCGTCAGGTTGGGTTGCGAGGGACGAATGGACGAGAAACGAGTCTGATTAATTTCACGTGATTTAACACGTACTCTGCAATCTCGAGGTTCCACCTCATTGTACAAACAAAATGGCAGGAAGTGCTGAATTCAAAAGTTGTGGGGATGGAGGGCAGCCCCATTCATCTCCACATCGCTCTCTTACCCCGTGTAATGATTCAAGGTAATCATAATGTGAGGGTTATTCAGAAGGGAAACTAAAGTCTCTTTGTGATAAGTGTGGGTTTGTACCCGTTAGTTTACCATAGTGGCAGATTAATAAGGAATTAACGTTAGTGTCGCCATGCTGTATTTGCATTAAAATATTTATGGTACGAAATGTAAGGCATTGCTGGTCATTAATACGAATTATTTTACAATTTGATTGAAGTGTGTTGTTATTACAAATTATTTTACAGATTTTTTTGTCGCCCTAGATATGAAGGTAATTATCAGGGTAGTGAAGTGATCATAATGTCAACAGACTGGATTACTACACAAAACTGATGTTTTGGCGTTTGTTGTATACTTGAAATTAGATTGTGATATCTTGTTTTCGACTTAAAATTGAATTATAATAATTCGGATTTATTGTCAAGGTATTCCGTAATGAAGTATGAAATTCTGGGTGGTTTATCTGGTTGATTCAGAGACTGAAGTTTTAGAGTATGAATAATAGGTGCGTATGTCACGCGCTATGTGTATTTGTATGTGTCTGTTTCCGATTTGTGAACAGTTCAGGTTTTAGAGATCGTTCAAATGAACTCGTTCATCGTTTGGCCGTTTTCGTGTTTCGTTATTCACATGAAAGTAAATTCTGTACTGTGAGACATGCAGTAGTATGTTGATTAACATTTTGGCGCCGGAATTATATTTTTTTAATTTTAGCACACCCTGTATATAAAATGTGAATAATACAGGAACCAAATACGTCAAAATTATGAAACAAACTGCATTTTGAAGAGAAAAAAAAACGGAGAATATATACCATGTTTAAAGTATTCAGTACCTATATTTGTTGAATAAATATATAAAATGCAACTTTAGAGGTTAGCGGTGCGGTACGACCACTGTAGTTGACATTAGGCGTCAAAAGGTTAAGACCCATCTTTTGGGATATGACGCTGTATTGGTTGGAGAAAATACTTGGCAACTGTTTCCTAGTTACGAACCATTTACCAGTTCGACGAAGTGTCATGCCTCAGAGGATCTGCATCATGGAATTTTATGCTGCTATACTGCTGTAATTTCGAGCCTGCTGATAATTACGCTCGTCGCAGTGAACGTTAGGCCGAAGGGATGATGAGACGTACAAGAACTGATGCAGCTTGCAGCTGAAATACGTGTGCTTCGGTGGTGATGGCATAGTGTATGTATACAATGAGCTGTCTTGTATCTTATCTCCTCGTCCTTTAAACACCACCAGTGAATGCCATTCTTTCATAGTAAATTAACCGTCGGCGTTTAGTTAGAAGGGAACAGACTGTGGAAGTAAACGGCCATATTTAGGCGCGTTCGCATAGTCGCGTCTGTTGCCTAAGTCATGTCCGTCCGCCCGTATGTACGCGTGTATCAGCGTGGCTCCCACCGGATGGTTTTCCGTCAAATTTGATATTAGAGACTTTTATGAAAAAAAAATCTGTTGAGAAAATCCAGATTTGCTTAAAATGGGGCAAAAAAAATCGGCCACTTTACGCGAAGACCTAAGTACGTTATGTTGTTGCCGGCGACATTATTAAACTGCCGCAGAAGCGCACTTTTTAAGTGAAATGGTATCTTACTGTTAGGATAGCCGAAGAGGTATAAGCGTCACGCGAACGCGCCTCGGTGTGTCATTTTATAGTTCATTTCTTATGTTGTGGAGATTAACAGGAACCGTATGAGTTAATGTAAATGTTAATAATGAAATCAGCCATCCCCTGTCCTCTGTAATGCTACCTCTAAACTTAAGACACTTTCTTAATCGTAATTTGCGATGTCAGTGTGCTTTACTTTTTAACACCTTTTTCAAATGGTGTTTTCCGTTACGTTGTGCAGAGACTGTACCATGGCATTCCATACTTTTTTCTTTTACATGGACCTCAGCGTTGAATGCATTTTTATGACAAAACATTGAAACCTCGCAATGTTGTGTTCACGTAAGTGTTCGGAACTCGGTCGTACTTGTATCTACGAAGGCCATGAGCCATGATACTTTGTCATTGCCAAGTTCAAGGTCGGTTGTATGCGGATTCGTCTGTTGTGCAGCCGTGAAGGGAATGGAGACGCACTGATTTGCTGTTAAACATTTGGGGCTGTACTGTACATTTTCTGGAAAAGCGAAGAACTCCGTGGAATAGGGTCCTGTTTAGTAAGCTATAGTTTTGCACGTGAACAATGATTCGTAACCTTTTATGGAACCGGAACCTTCATTAGCACGTTTCCCACTACCCTTCCCTGGGTGCTGGCCAGTTGAGTCTGATTCATCCACACCGTTTATTGATGTGTTTCAATGACATCGGTAGAATCACCGCTCTCCATGGCTGTCTCCTGTGGGCGCGGTAAGAAAACTTCAGATTGCATAAAATGCAATAAATTTCTTGAATAAATGACAAACTTTTAGCTGCTCCAAATGGACTCTTCTTGATGGAATTAGCCAGTTTTATCATGCATTATAGGCCAGGGGTACACAAATCCCGGGTGACTAAATCTTGTGCAGTGGCTCTTACGGTTTGTGGGTCCGCAGTGTGGATCCTAGTTCGTGTCAAGTTTCTGGTGTCTAGAATTTTGAGGTGGCTCATAGATATTAGGAAAAACCTTGGACCTCTAATCTAGGCTTTCCGTCAGGTTATGCATAAAATAAATTTTACAGTAGCGTAAAATTGGGCAGTAAAATTGTAGGAATGACAAAGTTTTGACTGTATTGTAATTATTGCGTTTTAAGCAAATTGGGCTTTGAAGATGTGATTGCATAAGGCAGCAGGATGACACTTCTGCATTTGGTGGTCTTGTCTTTTTTTGTTATTGTTATTTAACGGCTCCTTCAGATGTTTTGTCGGTGGTAATTTAATGGGTATCAAACATTGGTACAATGGTATTGACAGGGAAAAAACTGAAGGTCTCCGACGAAAGGGGGTCCGGCTTCACACACTCTACCACAAAATCACGCACAGGTATGCTTTCAGGAGTTGTTTTAAAAAAAATATATTTCTTTCCTTCTGTTTCTTCCTTTCTGGTAATAACAATGAAGTTTTAACGTCCCGATAGTATAAAGATATTTTATGTACTCTCGCTGGCAGAGCTCTGGAATTTGCTGTATGCACAAAACCCGAAACAGTGCAATTTCAAAACTTTAATAGCATTTAAAATACTGCTGTGTGTTCGTTTCTCTGCACGTAGATGTTTAAATAATTTTTAATTTCCTTTGTCTGATAGGTCTGTGTTTGGCGTAAGGGGCAAACATTTGGGAAGTTACTGCCGACGCCATGACGGAAATAGAAAAGAATGACAAACTTCAAACAAAGCCCGTTATTATAAATGACTGTTTTAAGGTTATACTCGCAGAATTAACTCGCATTGGGCGGATGGTTGACCTAATTTTCAAACCCTTCCCATCACAAGCACCATCTGTCATCGTTATTGCCCATAATAAGGCCCAGAACCACGTTGGTGTCGTTGATTTCTCTCCTTCTGGTCTCCAGATCTCTAAATCTTTTTACTCATAGATTCCACCAGCGGCGAATGGGCATTAAATCGTATAAAAAGGCTCAACGTTAAAGTGACAAGCCCAGAGGCCCATGAAAACCTGGAATTTTGTGAATCGGTGCTATGTAGACAACAGTTTTTGAAGTATGTGCTGTAAATACTCTTAAAAAAACAGAGCGTCTTTTAATCGTCGTGCCGGCCATTAAGAAATACGAGCTGGTTTACGCAAGACCTGCGTGCCAAGCGTTGCATCGTCAAGACAGTGACGCACACCCAGGTGTCGTCTCGTAGAGAGGAGATGGTTATTTCAAGTGAGAATATTTCCGATTCCGAGTTTTCATTTTTAATACGTTTCCAGGATAGATATGTGTTATGGAAAGTATTGCAAAAATATGCTGCGAAAGGGTAATGTAGAAAATACTGGAAAAATGTCGAATCACAGGTTCAGTGCTAGACAAAAATAAAATTCAAAAACTTGTATTTTTCTTGTATAATAAACGTCTGACGATGAGTAGGATCTTAAACGGTCAAAGCAGCATGTTGATGTTACGAATGTTCCCATGCAGTGCTTAAAGTTGCATTGACATTATCTTAGAATGTCGTGGGTGCTCGCAAAATCACAGTGCCCGTGTTCTTCTAAGAAACAAATTCGGATCGTTAAGTTGAATTATTCTGACACCGTTATTGACGGAGGTAACACAAAAAGAGAAAAATGTATCAGAGTCCACAATATTTGCAAAGACTGAAAGACAGTATTCGAAGCGAAACTGTCGGTTTTTGAAGATAAGAACACTGTCGCGTGTCGAGATATATTTTCACATGGTGCGAGCATGCTTGGAAGCTGGCGTTTGGTATTTCAAGGTGTGAAATCACGTACAGTGTGCTCCAGAGGATTACGGTTGGAGGCAGGCTTCGTACTCGGTAAAGCTGGCAGGACAGCTGCCGTGCTGTTGGCAGACTCCAGTGATACGCCCTGTATTACCTCACAGTGGTCTATAAGCTACACATAAAGTGTTGTTTGGGAATGTAATCGGCTGTCAGGATTTGCTTGAGTTTCACGCCATCCAGTTTCTCCATAATCTGGTTGGTTTTCATCCCACATTTTCGTGACACTGAGTCCATAGATAACTGAGCGTGGGCGAACTGCAGCAATACATCTCTGGATGCTGCGAAGTTATTTTCCTTTCCCCTCCTTGTCCTGCTGTCAGTCAGAATATCATTTTACAAAAATTGAACAAGATGTGCCATGGCCATGTTACGAGAGTCTAAACGATACTTTTCGTGAATGTTAGTCCAAACCGAGGTAACGGCTCCCTCTTTGGTATGTGTTGACTTTTTGACGTCTTATCTGTTCCAAGAGTCACATTGACATGGCTGATAAGAATTGAAGATGACTGCTGAGGTAGCATTCTTGTCTCATATTCAAAAGTTGAACGGCATGTCTGCTGCAGATAGCTGAAATGTCTTGTGGACGTTTCCGCTCAGTGGCATGACGTTGCTAGGGAAATGCAAGCATTGTAGGCCTTTAAATAATGATGAAGGTCGTTATAGTGCCGGTGTGGTGGGGGGTTCCAAGATTATTGACGAGGTGGAACAGTCTGAAATATGAAAGAGCCTAGGTCGCCAGGAAATTCTAATCCACACGTTAGTTTGAAGTATTTACGTGCTTCTTTCTGTGTTTTATCATGTTTTCACTACGTTCATAGGCCTTACTGTTATAATAAAACCAACTAGATACACTAATTTCTCAAATTTATTTTTGGAATAAATCACTACGTGTTTCGGACAGTTCCTCTGTCCATCATCAGGAGTTTTTCACTGTACACACAACAGTGGTATATGCCATACAGGTTTGCTGACAGCTTGCTCGCAAGCAGTCAGCATAACCTGTATGTTGCTTTGTGTACAATGCTAGACTCCTGATGATGGACAGCGATGCTGTCCGAAACATGTAGAGTTCTATTCCAAAAATAAATTTGAGAAATTAGTGCATCTCGTTGGTTTTACTATAAGACTATATCACGATGCACGGTCCTCTGAACGTCAAGTTCATAGTCCTGTTTACAACCGAGGACGTGTTTGTAAACATTTTTGCAGATTTTTCGTATGTTTTGTGTCTAAAGCTGTTCTGCACTGTACTGCCATTTAAATTGTTGTTTGTTCTTGACCATTTAATATTAATTATACCCTTAGAGAAGTGGCCTTCTGGGAAAATGTCGAAGCTATACTTTCTGGTAATCTGTTTCCTCTTGTTGTATTTGATTGTTTTCCACCGGCCGTGATTGGTCAAAAGTGGTGATAAAGCCCTGTAGGGCTACCAGCTGCGTCATTTCGTAACAGCTGTAATGTTTCGAAGACCTTCTGTGTTTCCACTGTCAGGAAATAATCCCGTAATGATTCATAGATTGTAATTTGAAAAACTGAACACACGAGAACAGCTTTAACTTCGGCTGTGGTGGTGCAGGGGTAATTCAGACCGTTAGATTCTTACGAACAGTAAACCATTGTTCCGGCTAATATTTTGGGCCGAAGGATGGTCGCGTCTTGTGCGTGCGTGTTCATTATATTTTCTTCTGTGTTGTATGTAGTTGGAGATGTACATAAATTTGACTTCAGGCATGAATTGAACGTTTAATAAATGATGACCAGTTGGATGTGATAGATGGAGTAATGAGGAATGTTTTTGATGGGAACTGTATGTGTTCGCCGCAAGTTTAGTACGGAGATAAGGGACTCTTCCCACGCCGTCAAGGTCAAAGCTGTTCTGTTTGGTAAAGGATTGCAAATCACTGTTTTATTACGACAAGCCTGATGCTTACCATACGTTTTAAGTAAGTTTTCTTAGGTGCTGCAGAAAGTTGTCAGTAGAGTGTCCCAAAATAAGCTGCAGCTTATTCTTCTTCTGGCCCGTCGACCAGTTTGCTGGCCATGGCCCCTCCGTTTTCTTCCTGTAATCCTACGGCTCGCCACTTGGCGCCACTTTTCCCGACCTGAGGAAGTTACCGTCATACATCCACACCTCCTCTTCTCATCTGTCCCTCGGCTTACCAGCGTGCCTCGTTTCTTCGAGACTTCTTCTTTACAGAATTCGTTGTGAGATTCTGTTGTCGAACATCCTTACAAAATACCCAGTTCACCGCTGCTTCTGCTTCCTTCGGTCAGTTTCAACCCCCTCTCCCATTTTACGCTGTTGAAAAGGTGCACGCCGTGAAGGTGTATAGGTGGACCGGACGTATAGCTCCACTGACTCTTAGCCTTGGAATTAGATGGAGATGAGTTGTAGGCAAACCCCCCCTCTCCCTGCAGCCGCTTTACGCTTTGTAAGAGAACTCCCTTCCCCTGTACACACTGAATGGGAAGTAGTGTGGTCCCCAGAAACGTGGAAAAAGGAAGCAAAAGTGCGGATTAAGGATATACTGTGCCCTAGATTTCATTAGAGTGAGCGCAGAAATGCATGAAATGTGGGCACTGCGTGCTGAACCTGAAGAGAGACACGGTTACCGCCGACTGCATAATTTTAGAAGAAACTGTGTACTTATGTTGTGACGTTAAGGTAATGTGCTAGTTACATATCGGTTAAATAAAGCCGTTTGTGTATGTGATGCCACACACAACATAAACGATACGTCGAATGCATGTAGGTAGCATTGTTTTTGTTTTCTTTCTTTCTTTCTTTTGTTGTTGTGGTTGTTGTAAATTTCTGTGGTAGGTTTTTGAGATTTAAAGCCATGACGCCAAATTTGATGCATTCTTGTAAATGAAGTATGTTCGTTTTGAGATTGTCGTGGGACCTTAGAGTTCATTGTGAAGTGGGCATTAACCTTTTGTTTATGTTTGTTTGTTGTTTTATTGTGTGCGCTATTTCAGTGTGAGGCATCACGTTGTGGTTTGTGTGTACAATTAAGTGGTAAAGACCGTAAGACATAACTGTTTATTGAACAGATTACTTTGATGTGATGTCTGTGTTGGTTTCTTGTCACGTTTAAAGGAGAGTACATTGGCACGCAGCTGCTGCTTATGGCGCCAACGTCCAGCAGCTTCTGGCGAAGACAATAATGACGGATCGTGAATACTACGCAGATTTGATGACTTTGCAGACATAGTTTTGTGTTTTTAATTATGAGCGTTATTGTGTAATAACTTGTCATGATATGGATTTGTGTTCTGCGAAGCGTTTTGCAAGACCGAATGTTCAAATTGTTTAAGAAAGTAACAGTGACTAGAAGAATTGGCGTGGTCGAAAGCAGTAAATATATTACCCTGCACGAATAGACACATTATTCTTTTCTGGATATACAGTGTCGATAGTTTGACGGTGTTAAGTTTAAGAACACTAAATTCACTTTAAACTCATTAGTTCTGTCGCGGAAGAGTTACTGCACAGGAACTGATATATGTTACCACATTACGTTAAATGCGTACTACATTTTTTGACGTTTTGCTGACCGTGCATCTCAGTATATTTATCTTAGTAATTAACCAACTTGATGCACAAAATTTTCGTTTTACAATAAGTTTATTTCATGCCTCTACATGTTTCGAGCGCCATGTGATCATCATCAGGAGGTCAAAAAATGTATTGTACGGCCTCTGCTATCATCATACCTATAGGTGTGATGATAGCAGATGCTGCATAATAAAATTTTGACCTCCTCATGATGAGTACATGGTGTTCGAAACATGTAGAGGCATGAAATAAACTTATTGTAGAACAAAAATTTTGTGCATCAAGTTGGGTTAATTACTAAGATAAATGCACTACATTGTTACACGTGTTTGCACGCAAGTTATTGTACAAAATAAGAAGAAAAGTGCGCATATTTAAACCTTCTGTATTAGTTAGATGTTTTAACCAAGTCAGATTATATCCATAAATGTACAGAAGACGTTTGAATGTCATGCATGACAGCTGTAGGATTATATTAACCTTTTGACGCCTAATGTCAACTATAGTTGACGTACCGCACCGCTAACCTCTAAAGTTGCATTTATATATTTATTCAACAAATATAGGTACCGAATATTTTAAACGTGGTATATACTGTCCGTTTTTTTTCTCTTCAAAATGCAGTTTGTTTCATAATTCTAACATATTTGGTTCCTGTATTATTCACATTTTATATACAGGGTGTGCTAAAATTAAAAAAATAATTCCGGCGCTAAAAAGGTTAAGTTTATTGTACAACATTAATCTCGTGTCAGTATTGTTGAAGTGTGGACGTACTTCACGTCGCCTAACCTAGGTAATAGCGGAAGATCGTTGTCTTATGTGATGTGTCGGCCGTGTAGTCTGGTGTAAAGATCAGTACTTCTTCGTCAGGGTACGTGAAGTGTACCCTGATGATGGAAGACATCGTCAGTGCTCATATGTTAAACTACACAGCTTCATATCGCAGAAGACAGTCTTCGTAATCATCGCCGTCAGAAGAAATGTACGGATTGAAATACATAAGTGGGAAAAGACGATGATTAACCCAAAAAAAGGCAAGTAGATTTAGGCTAAGACTAAGAACGGGGGAAAGTAAAGTTGTTCCTCTTCACACCTCGGCACTAGATGGGAGTGGTTAACATCACGCTCAGGCCTCTTTACCTCTGGGAAAGAACTGCGACTGGGTGGGGCCTAGCGACAGTTTGGATGTTTTAGAGAGAAGAAAAATTTTCTGACCTGGGGTTCGAACCTCGGGTTATGCACCCCGTAGCCTAGTTGCTACACCGACTGAGCTATCCCGACTTGTAGTTCCATTTTAATGTTATCCTCACATCTACGCCTGGGTTTTCCAGTTGGCATCTTTCCCTCAGTTTTTCCCACCAAAAACCTGAATGGACGTCTACTCCCCTATACGTGCTTCATGCCCCACCCATCTCATTATTCTTGATTTGATCTTCCGAATAATATTTGGAGAGGGGTGCAGATCACACTGCTCTGCCATTAGTGGAAAAATTTGCTTGCGAAAGACTTTGACAACGTGACCTGGCAACGTCGTCTTGAGTAGTAAAGTATGATAATCTACATTTGTATGTTTACCAGATTCACATGTGTTAAATGTTAAAGGTGGCATGGTGCAAATGTTTTATGGAAATAGTTGCGGCAGTTCGTAACCATGCTGGGCCTCGGAGGCGTTTTAAGCGTGACTGCGAATAGAAAATAGTACGCCGAGCATGAAACCTTGATATTCCGATCTGTAGGCAGATACTTCGGTGGTCGAGCGATCACAGCGGCATATTATATCGTAGTCTGTTTAAACAAGTGATTGTTCTGCAGCATAGTCGTTTCTACCACCGCCAGAACGTCTGATGTTCACCTTGCGCCTGCCCGAAGTGCTGTGATGGTCGCTCATCTTGGATGCAGTATTGGCCAGAGGTTAAGTTAGCCTCTTACCTTGGTGTCGAGACGAGGTCAGAATTCGTGGAGCGTGACCTCCAAGGTTTTTGCTTGTTTTGATGGTGTGATGATAAGGCACTGGAATAACTTTACCTTCACTTCGCTGTGTAGTGTGTGTGTGTGTGTGTAGGGGGGGGGGTGCATGTTACGTGTTTAAGAAGAAACTACATTTGTGGTTAAATTCGGTTTATTTTCGCAATTTGAAACTATTTTTAAAATCTGACTATATCTGACAATGCAGTCATCATGTCATTGTCATTGTGCTTCTGATAATTTCTTTCGTACCGCATGTTCATTTTCTGCATAATTAGCGGGGTTTGAGCACAAATCAATTGTATAATCTGTTCACTTTATTTTCCCGGTGCCCATTAATTGGGAACGTGGATGTGTGGGTGCCACAGTCGATCCGGACGTGATGGCAAAGAGAAAAACCTGCCACTGGCAGGGCTGGGCCCGGGGTTGTGCCGAACATTTATTTGGGAGATCATTGGTTCGAATGTCGGCCGGCGCATTGGCTATCCACAGTGGGTGAGGGGTGGGGAAGGGGGGGGGGGGCAAGTGGTGTGACCGCCCTGGGCAGCAAAGTGAATATTTTAAATGAAAAATATTGTGTTCAACAAATTGTAGATTCATTATGAAGAAGCAAAGCCAACAAGCGCACATACAAATATGTAAATTTATTGTGTTATATACAACGTTCTGGGGGCTACGCTGTTTATAATACATTAAATATACATGTGTTTGTGTATGCTCTTGTTGGTCACAATTCTTATAATGAATCACCAGTGCATGGTCGTGAATCGTTTAAAATTTTAGATTGTTTAGTGAAAGAAAGTGAACTCGGTAAGAGACACGTGGATTTTAATTCGCAATTTCCGTTAGGGGCAGCTAATATGATTAATTGCCCCCGGCGTCAGCAGACCTCGCTACGCTTCTGGGTATCCAGACTGTGTTTTCCTCAGGCCCAGGGTTGAGCAAATTTTCCAGAAATCTAGGAGCCACTTAAGAATTCGTTTCCATCAGAGGACCCACACATATTTGGCGCCACTGTACAAAACCAAGTCGCTATGGCTATGTGGCGCCAGGATTTCAACGTCGCTACTCAGACCAATATTTCAGACAAATGTGCGGATGGTATTGTCATCAGGCTGCCGCTTCTTTACAGTTCGTTTCCAATTTGTCATTCCTGAATCGTTCGGATAGCGTTCCTCAGCGACCATCCGATCGTTTTGTTGACTGAATTGTCAGCTTTCTTGTGGAATATTTAGTAATTAGATGTATGTATAATGAAACAAATGCCAGTCCCAGTTGCCGCGCGGTATAGGGCGTAGGTTTACGGCCGCTCGCCTGCTGAGATTGTGGGTTCGAATCCCACAGGGGGACATGGATGTCTGTCTGTTGTGAGTGTTGTGTTTTGTCAGGTAGAGGTCTCTGCGACGCACTGATCACGCGTCCAGAGGAGGCCAACCGACTGTGATTCGTTGTTGTTTGTGGTCTAGAAACATCAAGAATGAGGAGGCCATGGCCCGTGTTGGGCCGCGGCGCCACAGAGGGGGAATAAACAAATAAATAAATAAATATATATATATATAATGAAACAAACAAATGCACACTTGACTGACAGTTTATTATACGGTTCTCTATTTATCGCCCCTACATGTTTCAACACCAACGCGTCATCCTCAGGGAGCTCTCACTCGGTGCCTGCTAAGTTACATACACGTGTTCATGCAGTGTTGGTGGTATTAAACACACTTTAACACGTAACTTAGCAGGCAACGAGTGAGAGCTCCCTGAGTATGACGTGTGTTGGCATTGAAACATGTAGGAGCGATAAATAAATAACAGTATAATAAACGATCAGCCGGTCCCAGTAGCCGGTCTGCGGCCGCTCGCTTGCTGAGATCGTGTGTTCGAATCCCGCCGGTGGCATGGATGTCTGTCTGTTGTGAGTGTTGTGTGTTGGCAGGTAGAGGTCTCTGCGACGAGCTGATCACTCGTCCAGAGGAGTCCTACCGACTGTGTTGCGTTGTTGTGTGTGATCTAGAAACCTCATGAATGAGGAGGCCATGGCCCGCGTTGGGCCGCAGCGCCACAAATAATAATATTAATAGTAATAATAATGATAATAATAAACTCTCAATCAATTGTGCATTTTTTCGTTTCATTATACATATAGTAAAGGATGCACGGTACAAAGGTTAAAAAAAATTGGTAATTGGATGTTGAGAGAGTTTTTTCAATTAATTCTAATTACATTGTCAGTAGGTGTCGTACCTGATCGGCCCGTTACAAAGGAAAACTAATGACAGCAGGGTACTTGCGAGAGCACCTGATCGTCTTGCATTTTGTTCGGTTATGTAAATGTAATATGGGACACGTGTCAACAAGCAAGACGAAAATAACTTTGGTACAGGAGATGCGTGAGCCGTTATGAAGTGTTAATGAAAGACCAGATGAGTGTTACTCGACACGTGGGCACTAAGGATTTGGCAAGAAAGTCTGTAGGTAGATGAATAAGAGGAGGGCGAAGATACAGGGAATTTATTCAGCAAGGCAGAAGTTCAGCGTAAGAAAACAGAATTGTGCCGAATGGTCGTGTTGAATAAGGAAAATGTTTAGTTATACATGTAATAACTTCTTTGTTTTGGGTGTAGTTTTAAAAGAATGGAGTTTTAATTGTACATTGCTGATTTTCTTCGCAGAGGTCTTAGTGTGGGAAGTGAATGCGGACTGCCTTGCGCTTCAATGCGTGCTGATGTGACAGACCCAGAACATCTGCCACCGCCTGGGAGGGGATTAAGATTTTCGCACAGCAATGTTGCCGAATTTGAAGTTTCCAGTAATGTCCCAGAAAAAAAAAAATTTTTTTTGTCGACAACCTGCGTCGATATCCTCATGCGTAATTTTTTTGACCGCGATTGCCCGGTGGGGGTTGATTTTGTCGCGTCTTGTCTTTGTTGTCGCAGCGGTGTTGCTGAGGGTGTCTCCGCATCACGGACTAATCGGACCTGGACTTGCCGCAGGAATGTGCTGTCAGTATTTTCAATGGCCTTGACAATTGTTACAGGAGCGCTTGATGTGGAGCGTCGTATTCCAGAGGAACGGAATGTTCACCTCTTCGTCTGTAAAGTGGAATGTCTTTCATTCCAAGGACAGAAATTAATTGCGATGAATTTTGGCTATTTTGTGCACGGGGGTTTTGTTCGTACTTCGTTTAAGAAACCGCACGGAAATCGTCTTAGCCCTTTAACAGATTTGCATTATAGATTGTGCTCAACTCCAAATGGCAGAGTCCATTTTGGGAAAGCTACTAGTTGCTCAGGTTGACAGTTTATTCTGCAGTAACACGCCGATGATACCTGTCCTGAAACAGATGCATGCCACGCCACTTCTTCTCAAGCGGGCTTTTATTTTGGACTCGCTTCAAGTAAGGGTCTGAATCCATTTTGGGAATATCTGTCCCACAACTTACGGTAGCAAAAATTAAAAAGTTACAGACTCACGTATCAGCGTAACATACGGACATGTGCATGATGCAGTATAAACAACAGAACAGAACGTTGAACACTGCCTCACTCTAATTGGCCATATTTACGTATTTCAATCCTTTTTTTATTCGTGACGTAAGCAACGTGCAAAAATGGGAGACATAACTTAATTGTAAAAACGAAATCTCATTTTAGGTAATGCAATTTTGTGTTCTGTCTTTGTAAACGTTGTACGAAATTAGCCTCATGAGGATCCTGTAGGGTCAAAAAATGACAAATTACCAAAATATAGTTTGTTTGTATGTATGTGTGTGTGTGTATGTGTGTGTGTGTGTGTGTATATATATATAAACGTTTGTCATTTGGTGTTTCTAGGCGCGTTCGCAAAATTTCGAAAAGCGATTATTAGCTTCGTTATGTCTGTCTGTCTGTCCGTCCGTCCTTCTGTCTGCATGGAACAACTCGGTTCCCACTGGACGGACTTCAATGAAATTTGATATTTCAATATTTTTCGAAAAATTGTCGAGGAAATTCAAGTTCCATTAAACTCGGACAAAAATAACACGCACTTTACTTGCAGACCACAAGACATTTTTTTTACCATATCTCGCTCATTTCTTCTTAGACTGAGAAATGTTTCAAAAAAAAAGTATAGAGGAAATCGAAACGTCATTTCATGGTTAATAACATTTTCCTGAAAATCGTGCCTTTTATGAGATGAAGTGGAGAAATATTGTAGAGCGGGGCAGACCACAGATGACAATATGGATAAATGCGCATTGCATGCTCGGTGACTGAGGCTACACACACACACACACACACACACACACGTACACTCACATATACACACACACACACACACATAGAAACACACAGTACACACGTACACATACACTCACACACACACACACATATACACATACACACGTACACATGCACACACATATACATACATACACACACATACACATACACACTTATATACACACACATATACACATACATGTACACATACACACACACATACACATACACACACACACACACACACACACACGTACACTCACATATACACACACACACACACATAGAAACACACAGTACACACGTACACATACACTCACACACACACATAGAAACACACAGTACACACGTACACATACACTCACACACACACATATATACACATACACACGTACACATGCACACACATATACATACATACACACACATACACATACACACTTATACACACACACACATATACACATACATACACATGTACACATACACACACACACATACACACACCACCACCACACATACACACACACGCGCGCGCTCAAAATATTTAATACTTATTGCTTTTCACTGCAACAATATTTGCACCAACGCACCTCAGTGTTACGTTATATGTACATACCCTGCCTGACTTGTTCTATTTCGTTTGTTGTTGTAACAAGCACGAAGTGCGAGGGATGCAAATTTAACATATTTTTCATTTGTTTATGTGTGGCCGTTAGCTTGGACTGCCGCAAAAGCCACGGTTCACAAATAGTGCCAACATCATGCCCGACAATGAAGTAGCAGAGGAAGTTCGTGTCTGATAACGTCGACTCGTTATTGAATTTTGAAGGTAAAGGAAGTGAGTCAATGGTACTAATTTTCGTTGCAGTTCGTGGTTAGGAGCAGGGATGACATCGGTCAGTCTTTCCACTCTACAGCGTAAATTATGTTCCTAATTTTGTATCTGCTGTTGTTTTTCTTCTCATCGCTGTACAGCTCTAATGGGTTATTCTTATAATAATACCAACTAGATGCACTAATTTCTGTAATTTATTTTTGGAATAAAACTCTACATGTTTCGGACAGTTCCTCTGTATATCACCAGGAGTTTGCTCGCAAGCTGTCAGCAAACCTGTATGACATACCACTGCTGTGTGTACAGTGAAAAACTTCTGATGATGGACAGAGGAACTGTCCGAAATATGTAGAGTTTTATTCCAAAAATAAATTACAGAAATTAGTGCATCTAGTTGGTTTTATTATAAGAATATATCACGATGGACGGTCATCTGAATGGGCTTAGGCCATCTGTATGAGGTTCCTCAATCACACTCAGACACACCACACTCTGTAGGACTTCTCTTGATTTGTGATCAGCCCGTCGCACAGACCTCTACCTGACAACACACAACACCTACAAGAGACAGACACCCTTGCCTCTGGAATTTCAATAAGCGAGCAGCCGCAGACCTACGCATTAGACCCCCGGCCTCGGGGATCGGCAGTCTCCTACTGTGCCTTACCCATATATATATATATGGGTAAGGCACGGGCATATATATATATATATATATATATTGTATAGGGTGTTTCAGGAGGAATGGTAAATATTTTAGGAGGTGGTAGTATGGACTATTCCGAGTAAATAAGTTCATATAAACCTGCGTCCAATTTTCAGTAGGTGTGGAGATACAGCTGCTTGAATGTTAAGCATAGAAAGCCATACAAAAGGTATGAAGGAAAGACAAATGACGTATTAATTGCATTTATTGGTTATTTAAATGATATCAGTACATTGGAGCAAGTGTTAAAAAATCCCACCATCGTCTTCAATGCACTTTTCAAACCCTCTTGGCAATAGTACGTGTAGCTCTCCTGAGGTCGTCTTGGCGTTCTTGCTTTATGAGGGCAGCACTATTCATAATGCGAGCGACCAATTCGTCTCTTGTGTTTACTTTTTCTTCATGGACTTCGCTTTTCATCCATCCGCACAGATAAAAATAGGATCTGTACGCGCCAACTTCAAACAGCTGTATCTTCACACCCATTGAAAATTGGACATATGTTTATTTGAACTTATTTACTCGGAATAGTCCATACTACCACCTCCAGAAATACTCACTATTCCTTCTGAAACATCTGTGTGTATGTGTGTGTGTGTGTGTGTATATATATATATCGGTATTACATTTTTAGATAAAATATGCAACAACGTATTGGCAGTGCGAAATGTTTTTTCAGCTTTCGGTATAATGACAATGACAACAGGCAGTGCATCATAGAGATTAGGCACTGGAATCGAGATAACTGAAGAATAAGAACCAACTAGACGCTACTTATTATTTTATTGTACTTCTTATAGGCTCAACATGTTTCGGGCATTACTGTGCCTATAATCAGGAGCTCGCGATTAAAATGTTGATTACCACATTGGTCGTCTCGTTCTTGGGTTGCTGTAAGTTGGAAGTTAGGTGTGGGTAGGCTGGAGTAGTGTCCGGGCTGCAGGTTATAGGTTATTTTAGTCGTGAGCTCCTGATTATGGGCATAGTAGTGCCCGAAACATGTTGAGCCTGTAAGAAGTACAATAAAATAATAAGTAGCATAAAGATGGTTCTTATTCTTCAGTTATCACAATGATGCACGGTCCAACACCAAATTTGGAAGTGAGGTATGGAGATAGTGTAGGTGTGGTTACATACTACGTGAAAAATATTGTCAGCAGTTAGAGATGTTACGGCTTTTAGGTAGTTTGAGTTTGTGTACCACAAGTATAACGGGTACAGAATTTGAGCGTAAATGGTAAAGCAAAATAAAATGCAGTGCGACTTACATAATGCTTTCGGTATGATTGAGTTAGTCGCATCTCCTTTTCCATGATTGCCCTCTTGTTACGGTTACGGTAGAGATTGGTGTGGTGTCACAAGCCTGGTTTCCACGGTTAGCGTATTAGCGCACTACCACCGTTACGGTAGAGCTTGGTACTTTGAGACAAACCAATCACGGGACGAATCAATGTTTAGTAGTAATTATAATTACCAATGTTAAGATGGGTGGATAATATTAGGATGGATCTCCAGGAGGTGGGATGTGGGTATATGGACTGGATTGGGCTGGCCCAGGATAGAGACAGGTGGCGGACGCTTGTGAGTGCGGTAATGAACCTTCG
>Ga0123352_10004268_pt1 | contig 21006 bp, 17 predicted proteins | sample TergutLab28metaG_FD_89700 | JGI IMG/M metagenome (GOLD analysis project Ga0123352, IMG submission 89700) | Labiotermes labralis P1 segment gut microbial communities from Petit-Saut dam, French Guiana - Lab288 P1 | ecosystem: Host-associated > Arthropoda: Insects > Digestive system > Gut ...
ATTACAGTAAGTTAGTTCTAAAATATATGTTAAAAATGGTTAAAATACAGGTGAAGAACATATAATCGTGGTGAACACGTGGATCTATGTTGTATACATGTGACTGGTGTTAGTGTACCTTATGGAAGTGCCATGATGATATGGTCGTGGATTGGGGACCTCACACTGTATCAGAGGCCTTTTATCGTATGTGGATGGTGTGTGCCCTCGTTTGTAGGGCGCTCGAACTCACTGTTTGGGTGATGTGACGTCCTTGTGAGGTAGATGTTCGATGTCATCCAGATGTCCGTGGGTTGAACACGGCGCTCTGTGGTGCTTATTATAGCGAGTAACGGTGTGGGTGCACTTTCCCAGATCTTGAGTGGAGTGTGCTAGGAGGCGGCTTCTTGTGTTGTCAAGTGAAGAGATCAGTGCTGGTGCGATGTCTTTTTGGCGTTGACGTGTGGAATTTCCAGGAAGTGAGGTTGCTTGATGCGGTTGTGTTTAAGAACTGGCAATGGACGGTGAAGTGCATTGTCGGGTGGTGTATTTTGTCTTGGATTCTGCTGTCTGACTGTTGTGTGTCGGTCTTGGATCCAAGACCGACAATGGATTTAAAATTATCTTGGGCTAGCAACCACATCAAGTGGTCTCCTACAACCAGCATGCTACAGAATGAAAAGCAGGACCAAACAGAGCAGGTACTTGACTGTGCCCACTAAATCCTCTATGTCTCACCGCCAGCAATGAACCATGGGCTCAGGAAGGTATGTCATGACACAGACGGATATCTGAGTTAGTCAGTTCGCTTATGAGGACAGAGATAGTTTTCAAAACATTGGTTGCCATTTAACCACCTGATGCAGCTTCTAATCTGAGAAAATTTTATTGAACTGTTCAGTTTGGCACACTTTCTCAAAAGCCAGGTTATCATCATTTGATAGGTAAGGATTTGGTAATAGAGTTCTTGACTTATGCACATTGTGTAGTTTTAAATACTAGTGCTTCCACATACCGTAAAGTGGAACTTTGTGTACAATGTCCAAAATCTTTTGTCTTAATGTGCAAAATGTATGGAAGAGTGTTTATGCACTTGTATTCTGAATCTGTTTCTTTTATGTGTTTGCACTTTTTATTGTGGCATAAACTGTACCTTGTTTTAATTTCAGAATTTTCAACCAATGCCCATTATGCGATCTGACAGTTCCTGTGAAATGTCAGTAGATCACTATGTGTATAACAAGATTATTTGCCAAGAAGTGCATATATTTCAGCCATTTTCAAGCAAGGATAGTGGTGCACAAACCATTATAAAACAAGTACTGACATTGCTTACAGAAAGTAACTCTACATCAGGGGTTCCAGGTAACCTTTTAAGAGAACCACGCATTCCATTCATATTACATTTCACAGTTCTGTATGCACGTGTTTCTTAAAGCATAAAGTGTACTTTAGTGCTATGCCTTCAGGGGAGGGAAGGGAGTGGAAGGTCTTGGCATGGTCACATATTTCTTCTCTGGCCTTGGCCTTAGTGTAACTGGAATAAGAGAAACGATGCAAAACCTTATAAAAATAAGGGATGGAATAGTATTGTGTACACATCCTGCTGTCTAGCACACTAATGTATGTATGTGTGTGTGTGTGTGTGTCCTGCAGTCTGTCCCATAAATTTGCATGTGTACTGCAACCTGACCTGCTACTGCACATTCCTTTGACAGCCTGTCCCACTACTGTGCATGCATAGTCTGTCCCACTAGTATGCATGTGTTCTGCAGTGTGTCTCACTAATTTACGTGTGTGCTGCTGCGTGTCCCACTGCTGCGCATGCATACTGCAGTCTGTCCCTCGTAATATGCATGTGTACTGCAGCCCATGCCACTGCTGTACATGTATTCAGCAACATGTCCCACTACTATGCATGCATACTGCTGCCTGTCGCACCAACGTGCATGATCCTGTGGTCTGTCCCAACTAATTTGCGTGTATATTACAGTGGAAGCCATCTGACCTTGATTCACTGTGTTGACTGTCTATTTTGAAGTGCACTTTTGGTTACTTAACTTTGTATCTTCAGAGGATGTGAAAAGGAACTTCTTGAGGGGTCCTAATTGTGACTTCAGGAACTTCAGAAGTCCTTACTTTTTGAGGTGCTGTTTCCAAAAATTTAAAAGTTATCTTACATAGTTCACACAAAATAAACTTCTGAAAGTGTTAATTTTTGTAATAACTCTGAACATATGTACCATCCTGTAACATAATGAAGTTTGTAAATTTATGAGTGGGTCACTAATCCCTCCGTGTTAATATTCTTGATTATTATAGATCTTGCATAAGATTAACTCAAATTTTTGCTTTCTTGTGTCATTAGTAACATCCAGTGCACATTTTTCTTGACAACTTCCAAGATTAATTTGGGTCTACATCATATGGACATTCTCATTATTCACTTCTTTAGTATAAATTAACTAAGCCCATAGTGACTGAACATTCAGTGAATTAGCCAAGGTTCCAGTTCTGTGTGGCTTTGTATCAGAATAATTACTGCTACGAGATGTTACAAAAGGCCATCGGTGTGGTTAAGGTCATGCATTATCTTCATCTCTTCCAGACCTCGTGAATCGTAGAGCCTCATTGTTGTTTGATCATAACCAAACACCGAAGCCAGTATCTGGTGAGCTGAAAGCCTCTCGTGACCTCATCAAGGCAATGTGCAAGTTAAATGTGGTGAGTAGCAGTTGGAAATAAATACATGAAATTTATGAATTGAAGACTATATATAACACCCATTTCATGTCTTATCAATAAAATGCCATTCTATTTGAAGAGGCCACAGATCTGATTGGTCATCATGAGTAAGCTTTTTGGTTTGTCCATCCCCCCCACTACTTCACCCCTCCTTTTTTTGTACAATCTGATGCAACTGCATAACTGAACTGAAACTAGAATAAAAGCTGATATGTACTTTGGCATCAAAATATATCGTTCCTGTCATCATACTGGATGAGTAGCATCGTCCAGTTGCAGTTAATGGTTTTGTTTGTTCTTTAGAACATTTGTTAGCTCTGTCTTGAAGCTGACAGCATGCTGATGTTGGGACTGTAAATGCATACATTAGAAGCTAATGAATTACTGCTGTCTGCCAGTTATAAATATGCAGAAAATTATTTTGTACAATGTACTAGTTCTTTAAAAAAAAAAACTGAGATTTTCCTCACTGTCTGAAGTGCATTGAAGTGACAAGACACCATGAATCTTTGTCCTACAGGTCTTGTTAGATTATGGAAAATGAAGAGAAGTACTGTTACATTTTGTCATCCAGTTTGGGCAGGTGATTTTTTTTTTAATTTTTATATTACCAGTATGAGTTTTTATTTCTTGTGAGAGGGCACTTTGTACCTCTTTTCAGTGTTGTTCCAGATTTTTGAGTTCTAAGAAAATCTTTTGTATTTTTCTAACCAAAATTTTTATCTTCTCCCTGCAACTAGACTTAACTCTGTACAGTTATCTGAAAGTATTTACAGGGCAAGTCATATTTTGAGACTTACCATAACTTACATTTGTAATTGTAAGTTTTAAAGTTGGCTCTTCTCTTATAATAACTTCAAATTGTATTTAAAAAATAAAAGATAGAAAAGTAAATACTTGCAAGCAGAAACATCTGCTGTCATAGAGGTAGAATACAAGTCATAACGTACTTTGGAAAAGGAAGGTAAAAATTATTGGAATCATGTGGTAATATATACTGTTGCTGTCCCTTGTTTGCCTGGGAGATACTGGAAACAGGCCAGTGCTACCACATGGATTGCAGTTAATATCAAAGTTCTGGTACAAGTTAATGAATTATAGGATCAGTTTCCTAATACATAAATCTAGCAGATAATAAAACTGCACAATTTTTAAGCCTTCATGTTTGTAACATTTCACGTCAGTTGTATTTTAAAGCATACTATATTTCAGGATGATATCCAGCCTGAGTTCCCAGATGTGTTCACAAAGTTTATTCATACTGCAAGACTGCTGTCATATCCAGCTTTGTCACAGGTGTACAATCGTGCAGACAGCATCTGCAGTACAGGAAGGTGAGACACAGCACAATTCAAAATACCATCATGTTTCAAATTGGTAACTGTTTGTCGTGTAAGTGTAACACAAAGTTCTAACAAAAAATTAGTATTTTTTTGGTAGTGTTATGTTTTTTCTTTCAACTTTAAAATTATTTATTCCATGTAATTTAACATTAATTTTAAGTTTCTTTGAATGTGTCAAATATATAATGTTTTGTTCCATGTCACTGAGTTAGTATATATTACTGAATCATTCATTCAATCATTCAATCAATCCAATCAATCATTTTATTCATCCTTTGTGCCAAGTTGCTGGCATAGGACATGTCAATAATCTACACAGTTTCAAGTTTACATATGCAATATTTCAAAAGTGCATACATTTATGTATGTTGTAGCATACTGGTATTTGTTTAATTGCTGTGTAATATCACCCATATTACGGAGAGCTTTCGATTATTTTATGCAATCTACTGCTTGCAAAAAGAACTCTTTGCCTAAGCTGTAATTAAAGTTTATCCATGGTTTTCAGTCATGTATCAAAGGAACATTTAATAATAGTTGACATTCCTAGTTTCAGAGAGTATCAGTGTTCTCCAAGAATCGGATCACCTTAAACTTATGACTGTCAAGACAATAAGGGAATTAAGTCCAGAAGCTTATATCTACTTGATGCTCAGATGAAACTGTACTCATCGATTTATGTACTTATTAATTTATTTATTACATAATATCGATAAGTGCACGAAAATTTAGATTTTATCCCAGTAACCTTAATACACAGTTTAAATGAATGTTTTTGGTACTCTATGCAATTAATTTGTAGGAGGCATGTTTTGGATGCACTCCCAATGCTCGGCAGTAACGCAGCTGTTGCAGTGATGAAAGATATCATCCTGAAGAATGGTGTGCCTCAAGATGTTGTCCATGACTGGCTACTAGCATTGTCATTTATACCAAGGTATCTGTTACAGTGAAGTGACTCTTATATTACCAAATATTTTTCTGACTGACTTGCCAATGTCAGGCACATTCAGTAACTTCTACCCTGGAGACTGGTGCAACAGGTGCCTCCAATATGGCTGTAACCAGCTGAACAACCACAAGACCAAGACCCACCAAACTCAACTCTATCTTATTATATTCGCATTCTGTGGACCTTATTTTATTTTACTTGCTCCCACTTGCTTATGTAAGATAATTGCATTCAATTTTTTATATAATTTTCAAGTGACTTTTCATGATATCGGGCTTCTGCCACAAAGCAGATGAGAACTGCACTCTTCTGGGCCATCACGCAGTGAGTAGTGGCAGTTACTTAGGGACATTTTGGGAGAACATATCAGTCCCATCTTTAAGGGTCAAGGGTCCCAAAACATCAGTCAGGTATTACCAGTACTCACTGCATAATAGCCCAGAAGAGCGCAGTTCTTTTCAAGTGACATTGCTCATTTTATATCACCCTAGTTTTATGTCCATTACAAATTCAACATAACATCTTATTTGTTACATTTGCTGTGTTTTTATTTTATATATAAAGGTTAAGTGTTCCCGTTACAGGCCCGGTGTGGCCCAGAGTGTGGGTATAGGTATAGCTCTACTCCTCCATGACCATGGCACTAAAAGGGGGTGAGTGGTCAGCAGCACGTCCCGGCTGTACTTTACCCCTGGGAAAGACCCGGTACCCATTTTACAGGAGGCTGGGTGAGCCCCAGGCCTGGTCTGGACAGGCGGAAAATCCCGTCCCCACCGGGATTCAATGCCAGACCATCCAGCCCCTAGTCAGTTGCTATACTGTCTGAGCTACCCGGCCAACTTTTATTTTATTTATTGTCTGGGATAAATATACAGAGAAACACTCTCACAGTTGCATATGCATAAAACAGTTTCATCTTCAGTGTACTTTGCATGGTATCACAAGCAAGAAGACAGAAATTTGCTGTATGGTAATAGGTTAAAGTAAATGATCAATTAGCTCAGTCATAATTAGCAGCAATCAGTAAATTGTCACAGAAAGTCTTCTATGAAAGATGTTAAGGACCTAAAATTTTGTAACCCTTTTTCTTGAGATATTTTTACACAAACTGGTTTTTTTCCTTTTCATATTTTGGCAAGGCCAAAGTGGCAGTAATTATGTGAGAAGTAATAAATTTCAAATATTAATAAATGTATTTAGTTGCTAAGATTTTGAGATAAATAATTTGAATTCTTTTTTACTACAGGCCTGATTTACAGACAGTCAGTATAATTACACCTCTGCTGAAATGGGACAAAGCAGATGCCCAGTTCTTTCTTAGTGTATCTGCAGTTGTACGTTCATATTGTAAATGGAAGTCTAACTGTGAAACGCAGGCTGAAGTCGCCAACATCATTTCATTCCTTGAAAATCAAGCAAATAGTGGTTGTAAAATTAAAAAAAAAAGTGAAGTAACTATAGAAAAGGTACGTCAAACTTTCCTGCATTTTTTGCAGTTTTATATTACATATGTGTAACTAATACCTGGATACAAGTATTTTCTGGTAATTATAAATCGTATACAGTTTTCTCTTCAGTAGCAACTTTCTGCTTTAGATTTTATATTACATTTGATGCAGAGTTGTTAAATAAATTGTTAAATATCAAAGGTCACAGTCATGTTATAAAAATGTGGAAAGTTTTCTCCAGTGTTGGTGCATGTAGTTGTAGCAAAGACATAGCAGATCTGTGTATTTTCTCCCTCACTTTCAGTGTGGGGTGTAGGGGTAGTAAACAGTTCACACAAGGTGTGTGGAATAATATTATTTCACCAACCCTCATCCCATGAAGTTCTGAAGATGTCTTCATGTTTTAAAGGCTCAGAGATCATGATAATTAAAAAGATATTAAACTAATAGTAAACTGTAATCATGATGTACTGCCTCTTTAAAATTGTTATATTGCAGACCCTGGTAGCCATAAAAGCCCTAGGAAATATTGGTGTTGCTCAGAGTGTCAAAAATTCCACTTTGCGACTCTGCATAGGAGACGAACAGCTGCCTATGGAGGTTAGGATTGCTGCTGTAGAGGCCCACAGGTGCAGGACACTTCTTGTTTATTTTTATCTGAGTAAGGCTCCCTTGGTTACAAAAATTTAATGAGGTATCATTATGACCTTAAACATAGCTCATTGATCCCACTTTGGTATTGTTTTTTGTAGCATATTCCTCACGTACATTGATGTATTTGTCTCACTGTGGCACAAGTTTAAGATTTCTGTATTGATATGAATCAGGCTGTTGCATTCACAACCATTCATGACCAGCCATTGTTACTTGTTATTGTGGAATCAGTGACCTCCCAAATGTTGCTTCAGTGACCAAACAAACGATTTGTTGTAAGGTATCATCCTTCAGCATAACACACAGCACGCTTTGAATAATGAATTGTTACTGTCATTTCACTGGGAACTTCTGGACTGTCCATCCTATAGTTAGGGTCACAGAAGCAACATTTGGAAGGCCATTTATTCCATGAAAATGGAGAGGTGAAAATGCCTGTTCATTAACGTATCCCAATGCAGGGGCTCCTGATTGCAACCACAACAGAACTGTTAAGCTCATGTCAAGATGGGACAATTGCTTGAATGTTCTTATTCAGTGGAATAAACTAGCTACATATAACTTTATGTTTACTTTTCATTTCATTTTTAAGACCTAGGGAATCTTATTTGTTAAACATCATTCTTATATGCATCTGAAATAAATTTATATTTCTCAAACAGCACTATTGACTCTGATGTATATTTATTCATATGGTTCTTCTCTATTTATTAATTCTGTATCAGTAAACGGGTTGAAAGAAATTTGAAAGTACTCGTACAACTCACTATATCTACAATATTTAACATTACCTTTAGGACCTGGTTTCTACACACATGTCCCATCACTTATTAATGCATATATTTGTGATGTAAATACTATAAACTATGAGTGGCAATGTGCCCTACAGATTTGACTGTTGTATTTTGTAAACATGTTATTCAGATTTTTATTTACCTCTTTCCTCTTTATTGGTGATACAGATTTATTTCCCAACCCAACGAGCAATTCTAAGAGATGAGCTGAATTGGGTAAAAAATTGTATAGAAAGATGACAAACAAAATTAGTGGTACAACGTGACTCAGCAATGAGGTAGGATCTTGTTTTCTTTGCAGACGACTTGCATGTGAAGAGACTCGTGAGTACTTCTTGAATCTCTTCCGTGATCAGTCAGTGGATTCCGAACTGCGCATTGCAGCCTACTTGGAGGTGATGAGATGCCCTACTTACACCATAATTAAAACAATCAAACACTCACTTGAAGTAGAAGAAGTCAATCAAGGTTAGATGTTGTTTACCAATTAATTTATGTAACAAGCCTTTTACCTTTTAATCCAGACCTTTTCAGTTTAATATGTAGAATCAAAAGTGCAGAAAATTTGGAGTACATTCCTAAATGTGTAATTATAGGGTCAGGTCTAATCATTTTTGCATCCTTCCTTTTAGAACAAAGAAACTTAATTCTATTGCAGTAAATGTTATAAAATTTCCAAGCAAATGAGAAGCATATTTAGTGTGCTTGCACTAGCAGTATGCAGCAGTGTATATGTATGTGTGCTGTTTTAAGTGCCTGTACACAATCACTCTATGTACATTGTATGCCCTGACATGCTCAGTATGGTAGGTGAGACTTCTTAAGGGACATGGATGAGGTTCATTGAATTGGATAAAGTTCTCACTATTTTATTTATTTATTTATTTCCATCTGAGGTAAAAAATCTACACTTGTCCAGTTTATCAACTGCCAGCTGTGTAACCTCCTTCTTTCACTCAAATTCAAAACGTGTTCTAGAAACCATCAGTTACTTCACTCCGCAACTTTTTCTCTTATTAGTCTATTTTTCGTCTTGGGTTGTAAGTTTGTTGGTGTTAGGGTGTTGCCCTTCATTGTATGTTACATTATGAATACTGCATGTTTCCCATGCATTTCAGGATCATCTAAACAGACCTTATTTTCATTTGTCAGCTGCTCACAGGGTTTCTGACTCAAATATCTCTGTAGCAGTCCCTTCGTCCCTTTCACTAAAGGTTTCTCGAATGGACATTGACAGTGAAATTTATGATGGATGGCTTCACAATCCCCATAACTGAGGGCTAGCAATCATTGTACTTGATTAACAAATGTACCAAAAAATGACTGGCTACATGATTAGCAGGAGACATTTCCTGTGTATGGTGAATTAACCTGGCACAGATGACCCACTCAGCTTACCTTAGTTCTTCTTTCATCTTAAAGGCTGTTTTGTTGACTGTGTAGGTAGTTATCTCCCTGTAACTTGCCTTGAAGGCATAGAGGGGGAGCAGGGGTATACCTCTACTCATTCCCAGAATTGGCACTAGATTGGGGTGGGTGGTCAACACCATGCACTGGCTGCTTTGCCTCTGGGATATTGCCCAACTACACACTGTAGAGGAGTTTTGGTTGGGTTATAAGGCCAGTCTGAACAGATGTGGAGAAGAGAAAATCTCTAGCAACCTCATCTTTACTTTCACTGTTAGGAATTTATTTTCTGTCACAAGTAGTTCCATGGTAGTGTAAAGAAGTGCTACACTTCAAGTATTATCGGATTCAAGAGATGCTAAACATTAATGTTGACAGGTAATAACTAAGGAGGAGGGAATATTTATATCATACAAATTTTATGAAGTATTGTGTCCCAAGTAACGTAGTTGTTACTTATCGTGTACTTGTTACAGTTATTTCACTGTGAGTTAGTTACTTCTAAGTGACGAGTTTTGTGCCTAAATTTTTTCTTCTTTGTGAATTGGTAATGTTATAGTGATGGGCATAATAAATTACTATATGTTAATATTCAGGAAAGGATTATATTTCCAATAATTAAATAAATAAATAAAATGTCATTAGGTTGATGTTTGTTTGGTTACCTTTCACTGCAAACATGATATCATGTAAGGTTTAAGAATAGCAACTTATTTTTCTTTGCAGTTGGGTCCTTTGTATGGAGTCACCTGCACAATTTGCTGAAATCGTCTAGTCCCAGCAAAGTGGAAATACAAGCACTTTTACAAGATAAAGACCTTGTTAGTAAATTCAGCAATGATGTGAGAAAATATTCCCACAACTATGAAGGATCTTTGTTTTTTGAAAATTATAACTTTGGTATGTATAATTATGTATGTGTATGTGTGTGTGTGTGTGTGTGTGTGTGGGGGGGGGGGTGCTCCTGTGCCTGGGCGTGTTTGTATAAGCTTACAATAAGATAAGGTGTTATAACCATTATATATGGATTAAGTTTAATAGGTGTTAAAATTATACATTTGGTAGGTAGGATAGATTTGTTTAAAATTAGTAATTTAGTTTTGGGTGGAAAGGTAAATGTAATGAGTTTGTGTAGCAACCTAAAGAGGACAGAGAGAGAGAGAGAGAGAGAGAGAGTGAGAATGAGAGAACCAGTAGGACATGTGTAGTGCCGTTTTGGAGGTTGTTCGTCCTGTCGAAATCGGTATTCTGATGTACTGATTAAAGGCAGTCTCATTACAGGCCTGGAGTGGCCCAGAGGGTTCCAGGAAGTTAAGGTTCCCAGATTACATGACAACGGCACGGGATGGTGGTAAGGTTGTTAGCCCTACGCACCGGCCGCCTTTACCCCCAGGAAATGCTCCTGGTACTCATTTCTGTTAGAGGCTGAGTCGACCCCAGGGCCATAGTGCGATCGGAAGGATTATGTCAATAAAAAATTCCAGTGACACAATCTGGAATCAAACCAATGACCTTCCGATTTGTAGCACAGCACCTAAACCAGTGTGCCACCGCGTACCCCGATATACTGATTAGAACTGCTAGATTTTACTAACATTTTCCTCTCAGTGTCACTGGATGTGGGTAGCGAACTGATTAGCACTGATTTATGCTAAACACATCAGCAGTAACTGCCATCAGTCACACAGCTTCTGACATATGCAAGGTTTAGCTAATTGAACTCTGGGTTGAATGAAACAATCACTTAATCAATTCCATAAATAAACCAACCACAATTACAAAAATAAATCTGCATTCTACTCTATCTAATAATTCACTACAAATATAAATAATATCCTAACAAATTTCAAAGTGTAAAAGTAAAATAAGTATCTTGCCCGTTTTATAATTTTGCCAGTTGTATTAATTTAGAATTGCTACATGTAATTAAGTTGCCAAATTAGTTTCAAAGTCTTCACTCTACTTGAACAACGTAAATTTTGAAGTTTCTAATTTATTAATTTCAGTCAGCACAACTTACCTTTTAGTAACAAGAAACAGTACAGCATTGTCAACACTATAAAATCACTTTAACAATGTACTGTTTTCAATATGTAACTTCAGAGATACGTAGTGACCGGTAAATGTTCAACCTCAAATGAGAGCTAAATCATCCTTAATTTCTCAGTTATATAGGGGCAAGATGCTAAAGAAACATTCTTCCTAGTACAGCGAACTATCACGTCACCGCCGGAGTTCGATACACCTAAAGCGTATTGAACGAAGTGGTATTTGCTGACCCGGTAATGGCAAGTGACTATTCGCTTCCATTATATAGAAGTTAATAAAATTTAAACAATATCTAGCTTTACAGAAAAAACCCAAATCTGTAATATACATTACACATGTGCAGGGGTTTATACGAGTTGTGACACAGGAAATTAGCGTTACTTACAAGACAGCCAATGGAGATAAAGTATTTAAAATTTTGCCTGTTGAACGTATTAGGAAGTACTGAACTTTAACTGTTAGCCAATTGGGAACAGTAAGAATATTTTAGAGGGAATGAATTTGAAAATGCGCGAGTTTCAAAAACCTAACGTAAGCAAGTAATCTGCTTTCTACCTAGGATGTGAGAAGTCTTGTTTAAGTTACACCGAGACTAGAAGTGCATAGATTTTCGCAGCACATCCATACATGCAGACATCTGTCAACTTTAATAATCTGGTGAAATAATACAAATAATATTTTATGGTGTCCTATTATTTATGAAATTACCATTTTGCTACTTAGAACACCTAAGATTCCCTGAGGTTAGTGCATGTGAAACAACTGAAGAATAAATGGCTGCCCAACTGCGGGGCTTGATTTCTAAGTGGCGTGGAGAAAGTCTAACATATAGGAGGAATAAACAACAACCACCTGAGGCTGCAGCACTACAAGAAAAACAAATCCCTATGAAAGTACTGGAGGACGTGAGAAGAAGCAAAATTCAGATAAACAAGTATTTAGCAGACACACAGAGGACACCTACAACAGAGTGAGAAGTGTATGGATGAAGTCACCCAGGAAGAATGTCGGGAGATACTGAAACATCGGAAGGCAGCAAAATGTCGTCACGAGTCCAGAGTTGAAGCAAATACCCAGACATCACCCACATGAAAAGGAGGTGCAATGACCTGTCAACATTAACACCTACTGCTTCAAGAAAACAAGTGACAGTGAGGGAGTATCTAGTGTGAGTGTGTGAGTGACAAAGGATATGGCCAGCGGCAAGTCGCCTGCTGACCTCATGAACTAGTGAGTATGGGCTGGTACACCATTCACATCTGTATCTCCAACACAACTGTCACCTATAAATTTACAGTTGTGAACCTGCTATTTGTAAAACATACTAACATCAGTGTTACAGAGAACTCTGTCTAATGGCCAGTAGAAGATTACATAATAGAAGTATTCTGTAATCAGTAAGGCAGGTAGTGACTATGGTGAAAATATGAAAGACAGAAATGTCAACTCTTTTGAATCAGTGGCTGCAGTAACAGTTAGGGAAAATCCTGCATTAGAACATGCAGACCCAAATGCAAATATTGTTGCTACCAGCAACGATAACATAACAAACTGCACAGATTCCAGAATAGACAAAGGCAGTATTTCTGCTACTCAATTCAAGGAATTGCTTTCCACTTTGATGCACAGTATTCAGTCTGAAAGTTGTAAGCAGACAGCAGTGCTATTCACTGCTATGGTTCTAAGTTAACCTTTGCTTTAGAGAATTTGAAATCCGAACTAAGGTATGAAAATGAAAAATTTGAGTCAGCAAATGTTGAAATTTGAGAGGAATTCAATGCAAAATTAAGTTCAGAAAGTAGAGTAGTATCAGACAAGGTAGATAATGTAAGTAGGGACTCTGAAAATAAAATTACTATCCAGCAAAACACTACCATCAAGAATATGCGGGAATGCATGAATGAATGACTGAGTGCACAAGTGGTCCAAACTAGGAGAGAAACAGATTGGCAGGGACAAGAAATTACAGCAGCTTTGATGTCATTGCTAGCCAGTATTAAGGAACACGAAGAACATATAGGAGTAACTATTGACAATTTAAGTCAGGAGATCAGTAAATCCAAGGCACATGTGGATAGCAAGTTTAGAACAGTATCAGGGGAAGTCCAAGATGTTAGACAACACAGTGCATATGAGATATCAAGGTTAAGTGTTACATTAGGAGATTTGCAAGCTAAGCTAGTGAAAAGGAAAGCAGAGCACTCATCACCAGCTGTTTCAGTATATGCTTTGTCAGGTCAGAGCGGTGCAGCAGTTAGTGCAATAAGTAGAGCAGGTTCTAACAACACAGTTCCTAGCATGCATGGACCGAATTGTGTGAATGATTGCAGTACATCTGTGTGTAATGATGTTAACAGTGTTATTAACTAACCAACCAACCAATTCATGTAGCTATGGAAATGTAAATGTGACATCTGATTTATATGCGAAAAGTGCAGGGCTTTGTGAGTTAACTGTACCTACCTTCTCAGAGAGTACAAAGCAGGTTCCTCTTCATTTCATTAGGGACCTCGATCAGTACTTCATTCTCAGACTAATTATGCCTACCTTTGATATTCAGAGCAATTCAGGAACCTTTTGCAAAGCAGTGGCTTTCAATTTCCTTCCATAGACTTAAAAGTTACAATGAGTTTAAGAAAACATTTATCGAATTATTTTGGAATCCGTGTTTTCAGGCCAGTATTAGGAGTTCATTCTATTTAGACAAATACAACCCAAGTTCTGGTGAATCATACCTGGATCACTACAGTAGGTATGCACTTCTTGCTTCTAGACTAAATCCACCCATGACGCAGATGGATTTGTTATCCGCACTTATGTCACATTTTGAACCCAGGGTGCAGCATGGACTGATTTGTGGGAATTTCCAAAATACACAAGATGCATTAGAATTCCTTGCTAAATATCAAGGACTCAGAGAGAACAGGGACAGCTTTAGGTTGCCCAGGCGAGATTATGATAGGAGAGGTGTGAACAGAGTATCACAGGATAACCCACAAAGAGATGACAGGCAGAGAGATCATGGAAATAATGTAAACTTGAGGAATATCCGGAAACAGGCAGACCATTGTGTTGGGAGAGAAAATGGTTGATGTCACAATAATCAAGACGGATAGAACTTTAATGGACACACGCAGGGGAGAGTAAGAGAAATTGAAACAAGCAGGTTTAATCCTATAGTGCCATGCTTCAATCGAGAGACGAAAGGCCACTGGCGGGACAAAACACCGGTAGTGACAGGGACTGCAGTGACAATGCCCAGAATTTAAACAACTAGAGAATGTGATTGATGGGAGATCCACATCTATGTACATGACCACATATACATTTCTAAAGCTCAATCCCTCAAGTAGCAAAATTGACAAGAATGCTTGTCGAAATTTGAGCAAAATTATGCACCTGATAGAAAATTTTGATATTAGAAAATTTGGTGAACTGGCGGCTAATGAAGGAGAGAGAGAAACATGTACAGGGTACTTGACAATGTTAGCTATATGCTGTATGTTGCAGAAAGCCGAAGACATGGGTGTCGTAAATTGCAGATCACAGTTTATGGAGAGGAGATAAATGCACTAATTGACATAGGATGTGAGATTTCAATTTTAAATGAGTATTTGTACAATGAATTAAGGCATGTAGGGTTAAAATGTCTGGAGCTACCGAATCAACGTGTTAACCTTGCTGTGCATTTATTTAAAAAAAAAAAAGCATTCAGGAACAAATGCTGCTAGAAATAAATATTGTGACCGCAAAGTTAGACTAGGCGGTATTGTTGTCAGCACACCTTCACACTGAAAGGATCCTTGGGTTAGACTTCCTAATTAATTGTGAAGCAGAAATAAGTTTTCCAGAGAAAAGAATAACGCTCAGAGTTAATGAAGAAGTATTTTACTTCGAATTCACACGCACCCAAGAAACGTCGGCTAATCATTTCTGTGACTTGGGACTTATGTCCATTCACCCCCAAACTCAACACCTGTCAGCGGCTGTTAAGAAAGGTCAATGCTACACAAAGAATTTCACCATGGGGGGGTATAGAAGAGTCAATTCGGGATCGGAAAAGGGCACTGGTCCGTGTATGGAAGACAGTGAGTGCTTGCTAGATGATGATAAAGAGAATGAATGTTTGTTAAATGATGATAATGGAGCTTTAATGTGGCAAAGCGCTGAAAATGCTGTAGCCACAACGCATGAAAGAGGTTGGAAGTTTTGTCAAGAGAGTTTGGCTGCTTATTTGGATTGCAAAGACAATTGAGTTGCTGAGAAGCTCAAGTTACTTGAGGATAATAATGAAAATAATAACGAAGCCGTTGATCGTACCTCACTGTGTTTAGCCACGACCTGTCCAAAGACTGATGATGTTACCTCACCACAAGAGCTGGGGACTGATAAGCTAAGAATAGATGACAGAACAATTTCTGAAGAACAACTTCGCACAACAGTGCGCAAGGGCAACTGATTTGTAACTGAACAGGAGAAAGACTTGTATAATGTGCTGGCTAAATATGGTCAGCAATTAATGAAATGTTCGGGAAAATGCGCACAGTGTGAATATGAATTTAAAATACAAGGTAGCATGCCGCATAGTGCCAACTCAAGATCAATTCCATTCGCACTCAGAGACCAGGTGCATGAACAAATTCAGGCAGTGTTACAAGATGGTATTTTGGAAGAGTCACACTCTGCATATATTAACCCAATCACTGTTGTATTTTGCGAGGAAAAAGCAGTTCGTATTTGCTCAGGTGCTAAACGAATCAACAAACAGATTATTTACAGGGTAAACAAATTGTTAATAGATGCCATCAAACACAACAATAATATAATAATTATTAATTTATTTATTATGGTGGCTACATGTTTTGGTCATTCTTGACTATCTTAAGGCCAACTTCTAGTACCTTAAGGTACAATCAGTGCATATTTATGTATTATGGGATCCCATATTACTTATATTAAAATATACATAACATTTTTTTAAATGTTATAGAAGTTGTATATTTTGTACAGTTTTTTTTTTTGTAGAAATTTGTATTGGTAAAAAATCTTTTTTGGTCTGGATGGACAATATTGATTATCATATTGGTAGTTATATAGCATTATATTGGTAGTAAAACTTTGTAGATTTGATGCAATTAGAAATATATTCTATTTTTCATTTAAAAGTTGTTGATTTTATCAGTCACAACTTTGGCACACCGGTTCTTTTGTTGTTGTATTTCATGCATGTAATTTAGATTCAGGTATCTTAGTCTTTATATTCTTGTGTACATTGATATACCAGATGATGACTGTGGGTATCATTTAGTTCTTTAACAGAATTTGTTGTGTTGATGATGAGCATTTGGTTATTGTTAATGTTGCATGTTGTAGTTTTTCACAATGAAGGTGGCTGATTTGATTTGATTTGATTTGATTTGATTTGATGTTGAGAGGCCCGATGTATACGTGTGTGCTTGCTGTGCTGTAGTTTGGACACCATAATCAATAAATTAATAACTAATATACTGTTGTTGTGTTTAACGGCAGGTATTAACAGTTTGTTTACCTTGTAAATTTAAACACATCATCATGTCCTCTATAAAAAAAAAGTTGATTGTAGATCGCACAAAAGTTATGCCAATGCACAAGCTTTTGCAAAAATTTTATGGTGCCAAGTATATTACAAGTTTGGACTTGAGCATTGCTTTTCTACAGGTATCTCTTAAACAGTGGACGGCATTTCAATTTGAAAGTAATGGTTATCAATTTACAACTGTAACTTATGGCTTCAAGAACAGCCTAGCAGCATTCATTAGGGCTCTAGGAAAGGTTTTGGGAGAATGCAATCTAAACAACATTTTGGTTTTATACTTAGATGACCTAATTATTGATTCGTCAACTTTCACGGAATATCTACATCACATTGATTTAGTTCTTGACAAACTCACAAGTGCAGGTTTTAGAGTGAAGTTTAAATGGGAAGAGGTAAAGTGACGACAGGTTTAGTGAAGTGGAGTTAAGTTTAGTGGGGTGAAGTGGAGTGAAGGTTTTAGTAACAGGGTGTCTATTATTGTTACAAGTTTGCTGCTTATATGGCCATTTCATTTATCACATTCTTTCATATTCTTTTGATTCTGTTTTTTTCATTGTATGTTTTGTATGCTTCTGTTTAATTTTCTAAATTATGTATTCTTATTGTTATGTTTCTTATCATTATGTGTATGTATTCTTATTTTTATGTATGTTCTGTTATGGGTATTCTGTTTCATTGTGTTGTTCTGTGTACTGTTTATGTGTAAATGTGTACTGTACTACTGCAACTGGGTGTCAACCCAATTGCAGTTAACAAATATATCATATCAGTTTTTTTATGGTGTCCAATTGTTTATGAAATTACCATTTTGCTACTTAGAACACTTAGATTTCCTGAGGTTAGGACACGCGAAACAGCAGCTGAGGTTGGTTACAGTGTACTCATGTTTTATATACAAAAGCATTCAAATTATGCTACTTAAATTGCAACATTGAAGCATATTTGTTCCGAGGCATAAGTTAGCATCGTACATTGTAGAACATACAGTGCTAATGACAGGTATGTAGGATGGAAGTCATCAGTGCATAATTTACACATTATTGTCTCTTACTCTGTACCTTAATTTTACAAGGTAAGACTTTTTCATTTATATTTTCTTTATTGGAATAGTACTTTATGTTAATACCTGAGAGTAATTCAAGGGATGAAATTACATTCCTGTGCCATTTGTGGTTATTATTTATATCATTCTGACACCATATCTTTATTTCAGGAGGAAACTATGAGAGCAATGTCATATTTTCACCAAAATCTTACTTGCCAAGGTCTGCAACATTCAATGTAACTGTTGATTTGTTCGGAGAATCATTAAATATATTTGAGGTAAGCTGTCTGTCACTTGTAGTACTGTCATCTGGATGAATCAAATCTGACAAACTGGCAACAATTTTTTTGTTTTATTTAAATTACATTTGTTATATGTAATACCTTATCTAGTGGGATAGAATATTTTCTAGGCTTTCGAACTATCGGTGATAAGAATGTACAAAAACAGAGACACAGATCTGTTAGGATTATGCATTGTGTTTCAAATAACAGGTAGCTTGAGAGGGCTGTACTTTGTGTCTTCTGTTTAGTGCAAATCGTGAACTGAACTAAGTCCATGGAGCAGAGTTCTTCTTGAGAACCAAACAGGCCCTCAGCTAGTCAAGAAATTCCCTGTATTTTATGGAACCCAAAAGTTCATGACCACATTTACAAGAGCTTGCTGTCTGATTCGTATTAGTGCAGTCCGTGCCCTTCCATCCCACTTCTTGAAGATCCATTTTAATATAATCTTCCCATCTATGTGTAGGTCTTCCAAGTGATCTCTTTACCTCAGGTTTCTCCACCAAAATCCTGTATGCTTCTGCCCTCTTTTTCATATGTGCTTCATGCTCAGCCCATCTCATTCTTCTTGATTTGATCACCCAAATAATATTTGATGAGGAATATGGATCATTTAGCTCCTCATTATGTAGTTTTCTCCATTCCCCTGTTACCTCATCCCTGTTAGGCCCAAATATTTTCCTCAACACCTTATTCTTGAACACCCTCAGCCTACGTTCCTCCCTCACTGTGACAGACCAAGTTTCACACCCATACAAAACAACAAGCAAAATTATAGTTCTGTATCTTTTAATCTTTGTATTCTTGGTTAGCAAACTTGAAGACAAGAGGCTCTGTACCAAATTATACCTAGAATTCCCTGAACTAAATCTGCTCTTAATTTCTTCAGGAACGAAATTTTGACTTGGTAGGGTTGTTTCCAAACGTTTGAACTGTTCCACCATTTCAGAGGATTTATCATTGATGTTTAAGTTGCAAGTCTGTCCTGTGTTCTGTTCACGAGACGTGTCCATATACTTTTTGTAGCATTTATTTTTAGACAGATGTCGATTATTACTTATTTTAAGTGGTGACGTGAGTCACACGACACCATCCGCACCGTACACATGACCCACGCAGCAGCTTTCAAGACCACCACCCAACCACAAACTCAGTGCAGAAAACCATATGCTGCAACTCAACATCTAGTGCTCCTGATGATGGGTGTATGCATCTGAAACATGTCTAGCTAAGAATACATCAATAAAATTACCTTGTTGCATTTCACATTATTTCAATAATAGAGTTAGTTCTTATTTGATATCATGGACTACATGTTTTGAGGCCTCAGAATATTTTTAGATATACACATATTTTATTAATAATAGTAGTAGCTATTCCCAGAACTGCTGGGACCATGGTAAGGAAGAGCCAAAATATATACAGTATAACACAGTTAGATGACTGGGGGGGGAGGGGGGGAAGGAAGTAAAAAATGTAACATAGGTCTTATAAAAGTGCTTCTCCAGGTAATCACTTAGTTTAATTGGGCTCTTGCAGTGGCCCTGATAGTAACATTTACAGAATGTGCATACAGTACATGCATTTGTTTTTTATAAGCTCTGTGCTTCTTTAATCTCTTAATTTCTCAGAATATTCAGAAATATTTTGATTGAAACTTTATTTTGAAGGTAGCTGGTCGAATGGAGGGTTTTGAGCACTATGTCGAGTCTATTTTTGGGATGAAAGGTCCATTGAGCAGTGCAACAGTGAAGGAAGAACTTAAGAAAATTCGTTTGTTACGTAGCACACGGGAAGATTTGAAGTCTAAAGTAGATGCTCTTCCAAATGTTATAGATACAAATTTTAATTATCCGAAGGTAAGTACAAAAAAAGTTATCAGTGTTTCTTATGAAACTAACTGCGTAGTTGTATGTTTCTGCATGTTCACCTTGTGTTCCTTCTACTTTCTTTGTTCTGTTGCATATAAATGGACAGAGTCTGCATATAACTCTTTAAATAAAACAAAAGATCTTTAAATAACTCCCAAAGCAAGTTTTAGTTAAATGAAGTTTGTAACTGTAATGCATGATATTCTGAACTTAACACATCTGTAACTGTAATTTGTTTTTCTCTCCAGGCATCTATAGGAATGAAAATATTTGGAAATGAATTAAGGTATCACAAATTCTCTGGTAATGAAGAAATAATGGCTGCCTTGAATTCATTTAATCCAGTAGACAAGATTCAACAGCTGTTGTCAGGAAAGGTAAAGTTTGATCATTTTGAAACCTCCACTATGATTTTTGTGCAATAAATATAATGCTCACTGTCACAATCTTTGAAATTAAAGGAAATGTTTCTCCCACAGTGCATAGAACTGTCAGTGAAACTTTGTTGCATATGGATAAAAGTCTATTTTAGTGCAGGTACACTATAGTTGTATTCAAGTTTCAGAGAAAATAACAATACTGGGAACTACCTGTCTGTAGTCTATTTTGTGACAGCCATATGTAATGCTTCAGTTTTGATATATAGTTCATAAATGAATCTTATGCGTATTGGACCGTGCATCATCTAGATATTTGAATAAAGGTAGACCAACTTGATGTCACTTATTTTATTATGTAAATTTACTGCTCAACATGTTTCGGATGTTAATACAACCATCTTCAGGAGCTTGCGACTACTTGGTGTGTTATTGCATAGGCTGTATTGTGCTGGCTTGAGGCGTGTTGGTGTTATGTAGCGG
>Ga0123352_10004270_pt1 | contig 21001 bp, 8 predicted proteins | sample TergutLab28metaG_FD_89700 | JGI IMG/M metagenome (GOLD analysis project Ga0123352, IMG submission 89700) | Labiotermes labralis P1 segment gut microbial communities from Petit-Saut dam, French Guiana - Lab288 P1 | ecosystem: Host-associated > Arthropoda: Insects > Digestive system > Gut ...
CAAAATGCATGTCACAATATTCCACGTGGGAAAACACAAAAGGCATTATAGCAACTCCGTACAACTAACCTACCAACCATTCACAATGCTGCGGTAAACTGCACTACACACTGAAGGAAGTACCCATGCAGTTCTGTGTCTAGCATGAGCTGAATTGCCGTCATATGACACCACACTCAAGGTCAGAAATGGATAAGATTGTCAGCTGACAGGTACAGTGTGTGGACCCACATGAAGACCACACTTTTCTCTGGCCATTATCTCCGTAACCGATCAACTTTGGACATAAGTGTTTTGGGTTATATCGGTATACTTTAACATAAGGAACACCCTCCTGAAGTCTGGCATATTCCTCCTGGGACACCCTGTATATACAGGCTGGACAGCAATTGCTCTCTATAAAAAGGAGCTAATTGTTGAAACCAAAGAAGATATCTTAACAGTTTTTACTAAAAATAAGAACTGTGTTTCACAGTTTTGCTATTCGATTCATGGATTTGTATTGAGTAAAGAAATGTTGTGATTGTATTTTTGAAGAACATATAAGACTTTGCCAATATAATTTAATACCTGTATGATTGACTTTATTGCGGCTTTGTGAGGAAACTCCAGACGTATATCTGCTTTTGTCTTTCAACACAATAAGCTATGTTGTCTGAAGTACTCTCCAACTTGATTCCTTGAAATTTGACCTCCAGTTCCATATATTGTTTCAGAACTTTGATTCCAATGATGCTGTTATCATTTCTGCTTGTAATGAGTGTTTGTAAATAACCACCTTTATTGCTGTGGTCATTCGGTTGCAGATTGCAAGTATTATCAGTGAGAGAAACAATGGTAAGAGAGTGAACTCTTTCCCCATGAAGGAGATGACAAACAGTCGCAGCCCTCTGCATTCTCCTGAGCGGAAGCAGGATTCTCCTGTAAGTCTGTGTTTCTCTGTGGGTTTGAAATTATTATTCGAAATTGATCAGAATTTAAATGTGAATCTGATACTGTCTTGGTTTATTTTTAATCTCTGCCTTGTCTCCCTCCCCCCCTCCGCCTCCTCTGCCTCATCCTCCTACAACAACTACTACTACTACTACTACTACTACTACTACTACTGGTGCCCCCTCCTCTTTTTCCTCTTGATTGACTAAGATCAAGCCTCCATAGCCTTCCTTTGAATGATTTACCTTAAGCCTTTATGTTTGTCTTAAGCAACACATTTTGGTCATCTGTTAAGGCAGTTATCCACTTTTATGATAATTCTTTCCCTTTGTTTAGAAATGTTACTTCTTCTGGTGTGTATGATTTTGAGATTTGTGTAATCCATCCCTTGACACCTTCAAAAATTTCGTTCTGTTTTAATCAGCTGACTTTTTTTAAATCCTGTTTTGTTTCCACATTAAACCTTGGGAACTTAACATTTGTACTTACCATCTTTTATTACCCAGTGATCCCTCACATCCCTTGATGCCTGTGTACTGCAGTGTTTATATAATTTTTTATAAATGATTTCACATCTCAGATAGCTGAAACCAGCAACTGCTGCTGTAATTGAATTTAAAAGAATCGTTTTGCTCAGTGCAGTTTTTTTTTATAACAATAGATATTTTCATATTAAACTGTACAGAATCTCATAATCTGTAATCTAGGTTTGTAATACAACTTTCACATTGCAGCATTCCTGCTTCCGGAAATTCATGTTGGCTGTGTACATATTGGTGATTCTGTTGCTTGTGGCTGCCCTCATTATCATCACAGTCTTTGCTCCAATTGAGGACAACTGGGTGAAATTTCAGAACATGATTGCCCCAAATAACACACAAGAACATTAAACATACATTACATGTTTACAATATAAATTCAGTTTAAGAACTTCTTTGTGTTCCGGTAATTTTGAGTTTGCTGTATGAAAATGAAGTCAGTTTTACCACGAGAAATTATTTACTCTGCAAATATTTTCATTTTTCATTTCCACAATACATGGCTTGTCAAAGCAATGTAATACTTGCTTTGCACTGAACTCCGTGATTGGTGTGTTAATGATGAGCGTTACACATACTGCGATATTGTGTGCAAGAGTAGTCACATTGTTTCCAGGAGAAAAGCAACGGGTTTTATGCTATTTATAACATGAGAAATGAGTGTTTTGCTGATGTGTTTGTAACTAAAGTAAGCTATAAGGTGCTGTTTTGTTTTTGAAGTCTAGTTTATAATGTATTATGTTACAATTAAATATTGTCGTTTAAGAGCAGAAGTCTTCTGTTTACAAAGAAGAACTGAAGATTTGGTTCAGTATTATCTGATAAAGACTACAGTGAGCTGTGGAAGTGAGATTTTGTAGCAGCAAACACTATATTGAGTGTGTGTTTTGTATATTTTCTATATAATGTAGAAATGCTTTCATGTGTATAATATTTGTGAAAATTATTCAGATTTACATAAATATGATATTGTTGTAATATAACATGCCAGGTATTCAGAAGTAAATTATATTTTTTATAAATCGTCAAAGAACATCACAGAAGATGTAAAAACACAGACATTTATTGAGATTTGTTGAGATGAAAATGTTTTCAATGTGGGATTGTTGTACATCTTACTACTGTTTTGCAAGCACGATATGAAATACTGAAGTTTCATAAATAACTCGTTCTCATCAGTATTACTAACAATGATGTCTGTTTCTGTTTGTAACTCTTGAGGTGCATCAGTGTTTTTTCATATGATTATTTAATAATTTGCACAAAAAGCAACTGTTGGAATTAATGAGGAGGGAATGTATTAGTCTCGAACAACCAAATTTAAACCACTGTGGAAAGCAGTTTACTATTGTTGATCAACATAAAGCATGGTCACTATTCACGTTTGTACCACTAAGCTAGAAAATATGTGGACCATATTTTTCTGATGCTTCATTGACAGATGATTTCTGTTTCTGTTTGTAACTCTTGAGGTGCATTAGTGTTTTTTCATATGATTATTTAATAATTTGCACAAAAAGCAACTGTTGGAATTAATGAGGAGGGAATTTATTAGTCTCGAACAACCAAATTTAAACCACTGTGGAAAGCAATTTACTATTGTTGATCAACATAAAGCATGGTCACTATTCACATTTGTACCACCAAGCTAGAAAATATGTGGACCATATTTTTCTGATGCTTCATTGACAGATGATTTCATAATGAAACAGTTGGAGGCATGGATCAGGCTCAAGAATATTTGGAATACACTTTTTATTTTGTACAGAGGTTCATGAAATTTTTTTCATACGCCTGATTTTAAAAATTTTATCTTTTTTCCAAACCCCCCCCCCCTCCCACACACACACACACACACACATATACATATATATATAACCCCATATGTTACAGTATTGTCCCACAGTGGATAATTATATTTATCCCAGTAGAGTGCAAATTTTTATCACTTCATACACATTCTAAACACTGCCTGTACGTCATAGTCACCCACATCCAAGTCTTAGATTTTTTTAGGTGTTTATAACACATTCATTATTGCTTACTATACTTACAGACTTCAATAAATGCTGTAAAGTGATGTGTAAAATGTATACTCACTTTTATCTTTCAGAATTTAAGTCCATGCTCTGTAGAAGAATGCATGTTACAAGAGGTATCTGTGAAAGGAATAATGCTCCCATGCATTGCCCAGTCTACTGAGGCATCAGGAAATTAACTCCCCCCCCCAAAATGACAAGCCAGCGGGAAGAATGCATGAAATCTTGAGTTTAGTTTGAGGCCAGGCTTGAGCTGGGAGATAGTTCAAATAAATATTTCAGCCCATACATTGTTTTCTGTACAGACATTTATAATATATAGTATTTTAGGGATTCATGTGGTCAGTGTGTGCGTAATGAAATGGCCTCACTCTGCATGAATACAAATAGAATATGTTGCTGTGGTAGATGAAATAGAGATCATGCTGATATTGGGAATCTGACACATTAACACTTTTTGGTTCTAAAAACAAAGGATGTCTGCAGCATGAATTAAATTTAATTGAATTAATGCCCTACTTCTAAATGACTGTGAAGCTAAAAATCATTGCACAGTGTCTGACTTTTCCTTAAGGGGAGATGTTATGTGATGGGACTTGTAGGTGAAATGTTACGTGGATGGAAAAATTAGAATGTAGCCAACAGATACCAACATTTTTACTGTATCATATAATAAGGGATTTCAATCTGAAAATTCTGGCAACAAAGACAACAGCAAGACTTTATGAAGAACAAAAGGTAAAACACAAGAAAGGTAAAATGAGTCAATGAATTTTATCATGAAAAGACCGGGTGTAAAGGCTTGAGCTGGATTCACCATTTTTTCCCAAATGTAATAGCCTTTCAAATCCCTTTGAAATGCCGGACTGAAGAGCAGACTGGTGCCCATATTTGTAGGTAAGGCACCAAGGTACTTTAAGTTGTGTGTTTGATCAGTGGTCATGGGTCCTTTAGTGAAGTAAGTCAGAACTACGGTTTTCAAGGCTAGATTTCTCATTGAAGCCTATCACAAAACTGTGTGTCCATTCAAAAATGAAAACAATATTGCTTGCAAATTTTTGTGGTGATAACTTGATATTTGTGTTATTGCATTTATGTTACTCCAACAACAGGACCAGTTTTGTAAGTGTATTAAGTATTACAATTCCATTTTCATAGAAATCAGGTTTAACATCATTAAGGGGAATGTGAAATATTTTGAAACATGAACTCTTTCTGGCACTGCAAAAAATATTGCCACCAAAGATTTTCACTGTGCCATACTTATATTTCCTAATTTTGTATGTAGGGTTAGGAAACAGGTACATATAATGTAGGGTGGCTAGATTGTGCCAGTTTTATGGAACAGTCTCATCTGTGAATTATACCATATGTAAAATGTTCTTAGTTTGACACAGATGTAACAGGTGATTGGAGATTATTTAGTTGTCAGTTTGAGTTTGATCATGTTTGGTGCACGTGACAGGTTTAGGGAACGTGCAGAAAGACAGAAAATATAAATACGTAGTGCTCTTAAATTAAACTGTACACAGGTGTTGCCTTAATTTCTCTTTCTACTGTGAATGCAAATACTGATCACTGGTACTAAAATATACATATAGTGGAGAATGAAATACATGGAAAAACTTTGGAGCACTGAATTAATAAAGAATAGATTTTGAAGTGTTAATATATCAATGTAACTAAACCATGGTGATGTGTCATACAAAAAATTAAGAAGTATATCACTGTGTGTAAGAATTAGATGTGTGAAAATCATGAAAACGCTTTGCTCATTATCATTATCATTATCATGATTTTTCTATACCAATATTTAAAATTCAGGATTGTGGCATGAAGTTTAACAGTTGCTGCCATGTGTTTTGTAAGTACACCTTGCATGTCAGATAGTTCCAATGGCTGTGGCTGAGGTATGTTAATAGGATTCTTAGTACTTAACAGAGAAATTACCGTAAAACAAAATGCAACTACTTCAAGTCACCATCTAGCTGTGTTATAACGTGGCCTAATAAATAAAGAGCAGTGTTCTTTCGTGTATGTCTCAGAGTTTTAAATCCATTAACCATTCACTCTGTGAACTACTGGAACAAGTAGAATGTTGGTCAGGACATAGAACAGGGTTATTAGTCTTAGTAATTAACCAACTTAATGTACAAATTCTTGTTTTATAATAAGTTTATTATATGCCTCTACATGTTTCGAGCACTATGTGCTCATCATCAGGAGGTCAAATTGTATTATATAGCATCTGGTATTATCACACCTGTAGGTGGCCGTCCTGTGCACAGGTTGAGAGAATCCTCTCTCGACCTGTGCACAGGACGGCCACCTACAGAGTGTGACAATTGCTGTATAATACAATTTTGACCTCCTGTTGATGAGCACATAGTGCTCGTAACATGTAGAGGAATATAATAAACTTGTTATAAAACAAGAATTTGTGCATTAAGTTGGTTAATTACTAAGATTATACTGAGATGCATGGTCAGCAAAACACCTAAAAAAGGGTTATTAATGTTATGGCAAAAGGTGAAGGAAAATATGTCCTTGTGCAAACCATGAAGGCATATAGTGAAAGATTTGTAGCTGCCCTCATTCTTAACTTCAGCACTCAGTGGAGGTGACTGGTCAGATTCATGCTCTGGCCAGTTTACCCCTGGGATGAGGGGGGGGGGGGCCCGGATCAGCCCTGGGACAAGTCTGGATGTTTTTTTTGGGGGGGGGGGGAATTCCGTGGTCCCTACTAGAAACCGAGCACCGGGCCGTCCACTTACGGCCTAGTTACTCTGCCAATTATGCTGTCCTGGATGCAATGACCATTGTGTGTTATTAAAATGTCAGGCCACTTGTTGACTGAAAGTTATATCTTAGCCCTGGTTGTGGCTTGGTGAGGGAGAAATAATTTGACATCAATCAGGCCCTGTTAGCAGAAATGTACCCTTCTGATCCTAATTGCATAACTTGGTACTTTTCAGTCATGTTGGAATTAAAACGATTATATTTTTAGTGTGGGAAATTGCAATGGCGTGAACACACCTAGGTAAATTTGATCCACTGCTTAATCACCATGCTGTAAAGGCAAAAGGGAAGCTTTGGCATGTGGCCAGCTGCTTTTCCCCTGATGAAACATTACCAATTTAGTCATAAACTTCAAAAGGAAAGGGCAAAGTTCAGCCTATAACTTGCCATGAAGGCACAGATTTGGAGTACAGTTATAGCTCTACTCTTTCTTTAACCTTGGCGCTGGATGGGAGTGGGCGGTTAATGCCATGTCCCGGCCACTTTACCTCCGGGAATAACCCGGTGTCCACTGTATAGGAGTCTTGTGGGCGGCGCGGCCGGTCTGGACGGGGGCGGAACACCTGGCATCCACCAGGAATCGATCCCCGGACCGTCCAGCCCGTAGCGATTTGCTACACCAACTGAGCTATCCCGCCCCGGTATGAAACTGAATGTGAACATTCTTTCCCTGGCCAGTGCAGGGACAGAGACAGCATTACAGTAACAATTAATGTGGTACTTTACAGCCATGTTTTTAATAACTTACGTATATCTTGAATGTTACTGCTTTATGTGCAACACTGTTTCCATTTCTTCGTCGGGCAAGTCGCTAATAAGATCCAAAAAAAGTCTCCATGCAAAGAGTATTAGCATGGAGACTGAATAAAATGGGAAAAATAAAAAATGACTGGGACAAAGGTAGTTTGGGGCATAAATCTTGTTTCAGGGACTGTCCCAGAAAATCGGGACGAATGGTTACCTTAAAGAAACTTGGCTGGACACTTTAGATAGGAAATATCTCTTTACACTATTGAAATTACCTGTGGTTCGTCGGCCGTTCTGCCAATAGCCTAGGAACCTGATTGTAGTGAAAAGGTTTTTCAGTTACCGATAACATGAACAGTTAGACATTATTTTTAGAACCAAAAGGAATGGCAGTTTTGAGTCCAAGCGTAGTGGAATCGTAACAAATCTGCCTGTCTGTGCAACATACAGTTTCGATATGTGGTCACAAACGGCACCCAATTTCGTTCATTTAGTAATGTTTGTGTTTGGCAAGCTGGGGGATGGGGCAGTTTAGAATAGTGTCAGTTTGTAACAGTAAATAGATATCAGCTTCAGCAACAGATGTACATTTTCACCATCCTGTGAAATTGTCCCTGTATTTATCGTATCAAATATATTTAATGACACTGTATTGGCGAAAGAAAAGTTGTTCCTGGCATCCTTCCGTTCAAATAGTATTATCCGTACTCGCGACAATGTGCCAGTCATAAACCTTCCAACTCTCATTTGGAATTCAGAAGAAATAGTGACATTAAAAAAAGTACAATAAGGTACTACTACTAGCAGCCATTGTACTTTTTCAGTGTGAAGTCTTTGCTCAATGACGACCTACCAACAAACGTCAAATGCCGGTTTCTGAAAACAGCCCCATGAGCAGGCGCATTGCTCTCGATCGAACTACTCTGCTCTTCTTGTGTGTACGTCACGAGGCGCGTGTCACCTCACCCCCGTCCCCTGGAACTGTTCTCTTCGACCGGTCCAACGGTAGTAGCTATCGTGAGACCTCTACCGGTGGCAGCGGGAGTGATTCAGACAGTGGAAGATCTGGGTGCAGACATGATGTCTGCAATGTAAAGAGGACCGGTGTGACATTTCGGTGTGCGGGTTTCTTGCATTGCGGAGCTGAATGCATGTGTGAAACAGCATTAAGATATGATTTAGAATCATGCACGTGTATTTACTATATTCTTTGTTACTAATAGTACACGTTGTATTATGAAAGTGTGTCCGTGTGAGTTACGTGACTTGTATAGTTCGTTTTATAAACTGATTGCCTAACACTACTTTGAGGCTACTATCTTTGCTCATTTCCGTGCTTAAGTTATGTACCGTCGATGTGTTCCGGGATATGTATGAAAGACAAAGGAAACAATAGTACTACGGTAACAGTAATATCGACCGACGATAGGTCAAGCGAGTGCGTGTGTGTTAGGGCCTCATAGAGACGAGTTATTACGATTGGAAGTGCTTCATTTGCTCGAGGTCACCATGTTCAACCCCTTGCCAACTTTCCTGCTCACTGCACTTGTGCCAGCTATATGCCTCTTCTCATTTACCATTGAGCAAGAAGGGCAGAATAACATCTTCGAAGCAGCATTTCAAGGTAAAAGAAAATTCTGTACTGGGGTCTATACAATTTTCTAACCAAAGATAAATTTATTAATGTTGTTTAGCTGTAACGCGTTTGCATTCACAAATTATTTCTCAGAATATTACTTAATATCGAACATTGAAACATGCATATAAGAATGTTAGTCGCTAATGACAGAAGATAGGATATAGTAGTATCAGTAGCATATCCTTTCGTTCCATTAGGAACATGGGCATTTGCGAAGCAACAAGATAGGATATAATCAACACAAACTTCCCTTTTAATAGAACAACTTGACAATATGGACACCACTTAAAGCTGCAGATGATTTAGATTGTTGTTTTATATGTGACATTTGACAACACTCAGTACAGAGAATACAGTTTCACTGTTGTTTCTGGAGGCGGAAGTGTGTAGACACTGCTGCCAGTTCCAGAGCTTTTCTGAAAGAAATTATTTCCTTGGGGGTACAGACATCAACAACGAGGCGTGTAGAACTGAACAACTATTTTTTGGGGGACCCTGTATTTTCACAATTCCCTTAATGATATATCGCCACTACTATTCCCTGCGCTCGTCAAATGATGTTCGAGGGTCCTCTGCTCTTCGCCCGCTTTCCCACATGTGGTTATTTCCAGTTACTAGACTCACGTAAAGTAAATTAACCTAAACATCCCAATCCGTTTCCGAAGTTTTTTTTTTGTCAAAGAAGGCCCACGTCTTGATTCTTTGTGTACGTGAAACATTTCAATTAATGAGGAAATTTAGCATTGCTTGGTAGAATTATCTGTGTACTGGGATGTAGATGAAAACATCCGTGCTCTATTTTAAGGCTCAAAGAGACCGAGGAGAATCAGAAGAGTCTGATTGGTCTCCCGGCCGCTATTCAAACTCCAGTAAGCGACAAGAGCATGGGCCATGTTTGCTGGTACGTAGTAGGCTTATACTAAGCCTTCCAAGATGTCAAACGTGACGGGTGCCGCTTTGGGAATACGGTTATGATAGTCAAATAGGGCAGCACAACAGGGAGGGGGATTCAGTCTAAAGTGTAAGCAAGATATGTCTTTAGATACTGAAATGTTATCTTGTTCTTTGCTGCCTGAGTAGAAGTTGGCGTAAAACAGTGAGTACAGTGGCAAAGCTCCGGTTGGACGAGCCGGCGTTTGAATCCATCCAGAGGACAGACATTTTCTTTTTTTATGACGTACATGTAGGCAGTGAAGCCGACCCAGCCTTCTATTCCATGATTATCGGGGACTATTTTTCCGGGTTAAAGAGACCGAGGCGTGAGGCTGGCCAATTGCTTCTACCATGTGCTGAGGTTAAGAATGAGTGGAGCCATTTAACTTTTATTTGTCTGCCTGAATGTGGAAGTCAGTAACTGTCCACTTAATTTACTTCCGTAATATGGGTAGGGCATAGCATTTCTAAACTTTTAAACGCTTTATTGCACCAATACTTGAGACCAACCTTAACAGCCGTAATTACGTATTTTAAAACTGGAAACATAATGCCTGCCAGTCTTCAGAGTAGCATATTTATGACTGTGTTCTGTAATTATTTACCACAAGTGGAAGAATTGATCTTTTCCAGCTAAGTGTTGTTTTTAATTTCCGTTTGTCTCCGGGCCACCAAGTACTTCAGAATAATATTTTATTTTTTGTCACCCCTGGCGGTGGTGCAGTTGGTTGAGGCACTGTGCTAGTAGCCGGAAGGTCGCGGGTTCGATTCTCGATGGTGTGATTGGGATTTTCCTTTGACATAATCCTTCCGGCCGCAGTATGGCTCATCCTCTGACAGAAATGAGTACCAGGAATATTTCCTGGGAGGTAAAGGTGGCCGGTGCGTAGAGCTGAGAACCGTACCACCTTCCTGTGCCGATTGTCTCGAAATCTGGAAGCCTCAACCTCATGGAATCCTCTAGGCCAGCGAAGGAAGAAGAATTCATTCATACATTCTTGCACACACATTTTAATCGCGGATGTTTGGTGTAGGTACTAACATATACCCCATTCAAATGCCACACACAAAGTCGTCAAAGTCGGAACTGAAGATTGGCCTAAAAGCCAGCAACTTTCGGACGTTGGGTCTGCCCACGTCCTCTGGTGGAATTTTGAGTGGGGAGACCGTACCATGAGGGTCCCATTACAAAGAGCCAGTCTCTGCTCTTGGACCTTATCCTGAGGCAATGGACAGTCTAAAGTTTCAGTCAGTATGATAATAGACACCATCGCCAGATTTCTTTTAAGTTTCTATGAAGTTTGCAGTTTTTACACTGTTACAGTAATGTGTAAGAGCGGTTATTTAAATGTAAATTGTTTTATGTGCTGTTATCTGTAACGGACAATGTGGCACAGTTAACAATAACCAGAATAATTAAATTAGCCAGTCAACTATGAACTACAAATAAGTGATGGAATTAACACAATAATTAATGTTACCGTGAACCGGAAAATCTGAGAGCTGAAACAGCTCTAACTCAGTGTATTGATTTTGCAGTTTTGTAAGTTAGCGCCTGAAGTTCCCAGTTAAGTTTAACCAAATTCTGCGAAATTGCGTGTTTGGTTTCTGTTTTACTGAACTAGGACATGTTAGGGGAAATTTTATAAATTAAAGAGAATGGATAAGGTTTTCGTACTTTAAGGAATGAATCAATTTACGTGTGTTTGATCTACTAATTAAATGCATTAAAGCCCCTCTCGAAAGGCGGATATTCGCTCAACTGGCAGATAAATCTTTCGCTCTTATGAGGCTTGAAGGGCCATAATCTTGTTCATCGGGCCTCGCCGTTTGATCATTTCTGAGCCATCCGTCATACTTTAATGTCTTTAAGATCCACCTACGCCTTTTTTTAATAGGTTTTCCGGCTACATTTCTTTCCTGTACATAGTCATCTTCGCCTTACGTGCTACTTGCCTTGTCTGTTTCATTATTTTGATGTGGGCAACATAATGTACCTAAATTCCCTCATTATGGACTTTTCTTCTCTTTCCTCCTATTTGTCCATTTTGTTCGGGCCAGTGACTTCCTTGACAATTTGTCCTCAAACACCGTCACTTTACGCTCTTCATTTCCAAGAAGAGAGGCCATGATGCACATCCACGTACAACAAAAGATGTAATCATGGTTTTCCGACTGTTAATGCTTCAATTTCTTTTCTTTTATTGCCTTATGGTAGGGTGAGACCATGTCTCTGGAATTGCGACCTCTGTCGGACCCATTGGCCATCCCCCGGTTGACGGTTGAATGAACATGGAATATCGGTGGAATTGTGTTTGCCACGGAATAGCCGAAACACTAAGCAAAGAACCAATCCGAATGCAACTCTATCCACCTCAGACGACACATGCACTGTCTTGTGAAAGAACCCGGGTCTGTGCGGCGAGAACTTACTTTACGGCAGGGTCGTTGATACACCAGTCATTTCAAATGAAAAACTTACATTACGTTTCAAACTAACCCAACCAGCAGTTTAGTAGCGGAATTTCTTCCGGGAGGGAATAATGGTTTTATTGCTGCAATACGTGACCACAGCTGCTGTCAGATAAAAAATTTGCCACGTAAAGATGCGCTCTCAACCGCTCCTCCACCAAAATAGGTATAATTGACGCGTGCAGAGAGGTGCTAGTCCACAACCATACTTTTTTTTTTTCCTGTGGTGCTGCGGCCCAACGCGGGCCAAGGCCTCCTCATTCTTGAGGTTTCTTGATCACACACAACGACGCATCACAGTCGGTAGGACTCCTCTGGACGAGTGATCAGCCCGTCGCAGAGACCTCTACCTGACAACACACAACACTCACAACAGACAAACATCCATGCGCCCGGTGGGATTCGAACCCACGATCTCAGGAGGCGAGCGGCCGTAGACCTACGCCTTAGACCGCGCGGCCACTGGGACCGGCCCACAACCATACATAGTGTACAAAAATGTACACAGGGTGATTGTAAACACATACATGTAATTAGAATCAAGAATTATATTGGCAACAAAATACTGCAATAATCGTGCAGTATGGCGTCCCGTTTAGGAGATAACGTCGCGTGTTTACTTTTCAAAGTTCACGTAGACCGAATGGCAGAACAATTTACTAATACATTCGAAGGAGTGAAGTTTTTAATGTTTTCTTTGAACTTGATGTTTGTAATTGATGTTGGTATTGAAGTATTGCAGGTGCAAATCTGCACACGTTTTTGCTGTTGACAGATACAAATGAGCAGATTAGACACTATACTGTATAAGTCATAAATTAAGTTTTTGACAAGACTGATCAGCGCAAGTAACATTTATGAGGCGCGCAGGAATGTCGTGGGGTTCCGCTTAGAACTCACAAGGCTTGCTGCTTTCTTACACGGCATTCTTCCAGCCTTACATGTCGGCTGCTGTTACTCTGTAATTGAGGCTAGACTATAGAACATATCTACGTAATCGAAACTCGTAATCCAAGGACAAAATTCAGTTCAGGAGGTGGGCTAGCATCTTGCATTCATGTCCGTAACGCCGAATTCTGGCAGTGTAAAATTTTTACTGCTCGCAATTTCGCAAGTAGCGTGTTTGTATTTGTTGTATATGTTGACCAAACAATAGGGAACATAGAATTGGTGTTGGTGTACAATACAGATGTCTCCTCGTCACACAGTGCATACATTTGTCCATGAAAACTTAAGTTAGCTTATTTATAGTGTCATGTAGTGTATAATTGATTGTTTCTTAACACCCAAAAACATACTTCTTCTGTTCCCTTTGCAAATATTAATTTATATATATATATATTATTTCGGAAAATTCGTATACTTTAACGAAAATATGTAGGTGTATAGCCACGTTAGAATAAACGACCATGTAAGGAAACTCGTACTAGTATATTTCCTCAGACAATATACTGAACATCCCTTTTTTTGCATTCGTCAAAACGTACGTATTACTTATTTTTAATTTAAAATTTTTTAGTACGATTTGCCTTTTGTAATCCCCCTCACCCCAGGCCTAAAAAGATAAAACTTCAACTGTGTTCCTTCCGTTAATGGTACGTAACAAGAAACACGTTGATACTTATCACGAAAGCGGAGGATTGTACAACATAATATCCTCTTCTTAATCCAAATTTGAATCAAGATTGCTACCGTATATTTTAAGTCTACTTATACATATTTTGATGATACTTTTAATAAAACAGCTTTATTCCACTGTTTCGGTTAAACTATAACCCAAGATGTAATACTGAAATATATATATATATATTATACGTCGTAAAACTGAGACCTCAGTTCTAATTATTAGCGTCTTGGAAATGTCAACATTGTTAGCTTAGTATTTGTGTAACAGAGTTACATGATGATGGCTTTCGTAAGACGATACTAAAGTTGTATCAGCTGATTTGTGACTGACTGTCTTTTCTACCGGCGTTTGTTACCTATTGGAGGAAATTCAAAAGTATGGCCTTCGGGTGATCTCTGGCGGCGAGAAGTTCATATTGTGTGTCGCGAAATGCTGCGAAATGATCCAAAAGTTTAAATGATGGACAGAGGAACATTGACTGATTTAATGACTGACGGTCTGACTAATTCACTCACTCACTGCCCGCAGTCAGGCACACGCGCGCACGCACACACGCACACCCACACCGCTTGGTGATCTCACGTTTTTTCTTAAGGAGGAAAAATAACCTAAAAGACAAATTTCCTTCTTATTTAACGTCTTCTACAACAAACCGAGAAAATTTTTAACTACAATAACCCATTCTTGTATTTGCTATTTGTTGCCATGAAATGTTCCGAAATAATTAAATTACTTGTCTTATTGGAGCAGGGTTAGTTCAGTACAGTGATCAAGCTACATGCTGGACTACCGGGGAATCAGTTTCGATCTACGACAGGGCCGGAGATCTTTCTCTTCTCCACAGGGACCAGACTCTCCCCGGTACCCAGCCGGCTTTGAATCCAACGGGCATCGAAAGAGGTTTACTCGCGGTTAAAGTGGCCTGGGCCTGAATATTACCACTTAAATGTATCTAGTTCCTTTCTTAAGAATACGTGATGCTATGCGTAACCTTCCAGTGTTGTACTATACACGGGTATAGGCAACTGCCGAACCTCGATATAGCGCCACTGTTTACCGCTGTTTGTGGCAGTACGTCAGGGGGTTGCAGTAATTGTAAATACTGTATATAGGGAACTGCTGTCCACAGAATTTAATGGGTGCTGAGTGAGGGGCTTTTTGACTGTATTTGCATAGTGTGTGCTGAATTAAGCACAGGGTCATCGCAGTTCGTCAGGAAACACGGATGGTTTTAACCATTGTAGAACTGCCATTTATATTGTATGTGCTTCCGTCAATAGACTCCAAAAACAATATAAACATTAAAACGACATTAGAACTTCTTAACTGGCACATGAAATTTGGTGCACCGGGAAAAAAACGCTAAATTATTTTCACACAACTTGGACGCTTCGGGCAGTAGATCAGAAACATCTGGAAAGTTTTGAAATGTGGCGCTGGAGAAGGATGAAACAGATCAGTTGGACCGATAATGTGAGAAATGAAGTATTACTTAGAGCCAAGGAACAGAGGAGTATCCTACATGAAATAAGGAAACGGAAGGCTAAGTGAATTGGTCACATTTTGCGTAGAAATTGCCGTCTACAACGGGTTTTGGAGGAAAGATAAAAGGGGGGATAGAAGTGACAAGAAGACGAAGAAAAGATGTAGGAAGCTACTGGATGACCTTAAGGAAAGGAGAGAATAACCTCATTTGAAGGAGGGAGCTCTAGATCGCACTATGTGGAGAGCTCGCTTTGGAAGAGGCTTTGGACCTGTCGCAAGACATGCTACAAAATGAATGAACAGCATTAAATTTTGGGTGTAAAATAAGCGGATGTGACATCATAGATATTTAACATTAAGTCTATACGATACTGTTGCGCCGCAGGCTGGTAAGCCCAGTGAATATCAGAGGTGAACTGTACATCAGTTGCTTCTTGCTTTAATCGGAGTATGGATCTGGTAGCCACTAAACGCAGAGGACAAAAGGAATCTGGTAGCACGTACTGATATTTTATTGAAGATGTGCATCCTGTATTATGGCTCCCATCATTCTGCACTGTAAGCACGATGCACTTTCGTAGAGAAAGTTGGTGAAATTCTATGTGATCAGAGTATAAGGTTTGGATTCGCGTGAAACGTTAAGTGCCCTACACACTCTCAGTTTAACTGAGCGATTTTACTGTGTGACGTCATACCTGACAGAGAAACTGAGTAAACTGAGCAGTTTTGACAGGAAATAGCGCAGGCCTCAGAACTGTCCTTTCCAGTCGTCTTTCACACAGAGAACTGTGCAGTTCACTTAGAGAATCCCACAGTTTCCTCAGTTTACCTGCCGACACCACGATAGAATCATCTCAAGGCATATCCGTTTCTAGCAGTTCATTCAGCAGATGAGCATCGCATGATACTTGTATATTCCTTTTCAAATACCACCTCTTACTCCACATTTTACGCTTTCTTTTCTTCTTTTCGGATAACATTATGGCCGATGTGGCTAGCAAACAGCAAACGACAGGCTTGTTTTTATCCACCATAGTCACACGCACAAGAAGACACACATAACTGGCAAACATGATGGGAAACCTGTGCTGTGCCACAGAACATTCAGATCAGTTTTTCGTGCAGTTTTTTACACAGTTTAACTTAGAGTGTATGGGGACCTTTACACGCTAGAATTGAATTTTTTTAACATTTTTAATGTGCACCCCAAAATTACAGACTCTGTTAATTAAGTCGAGCAATTGAGGATTCAACCCTTCTGGGTGAGAGGTTTCCGAAGTTTGTCTTCAGTGATAACTAGTCCAGTTTTCTAGGACTGCTTACCTTCGAAGATGCAGGAATTACGGTACTCAGAAACGTCGGGAACCTCTCGCCCAACAGCACAGCGTCGTATAAGAATTGATTTCTCAGTCACGCCGCTATAGGGATCTATGATCTATGATCTATTGAGTTGTTTCGGAGATAAAGTAGATGCATTGCCACCACTGACGGCTCTCACTGTGTATCTCGTATCAAATATAGGCGTATATTGATGAAACCAGGATACTTTAGAGTACGACGACCACTTATCCTATATTTGTCGCTGAGTGCGAAGTACTTTTAACCCTTATCCTGCTAACGTGGAGAATAGGGTGAGCTCCTAATAATGCCAGCAAAATAGCAGATGGGATTTAACTCGGCATTTAAAGGGTTAAATTGCCTAAAAATGACTGAGGGGCACGCGGTGGCGTAGTTGGCTGAGGCACTGCACTACAAGCCGGAAGGTCGCGGTTTCGATTTCTCATTGACTTGATCTTTCCATCCGCACTACGGAGTCGACGCAGCCTCTGAGAGAAACGGGTACCACGAATATTTCCTGGCGCGTGAAAGCGGCCGGTGCCTAGGGATGACAAACTTATCACTTTCATATGCAGATTATCTTGAAATCTGGGAAACTCATCCACCTGGAACCCTGAGCGCCTCTCGAGGCCTGTACACAGATTGGTTTAACTTTTCAAAAAATGAACTGAAAGTGTCTTAAGCTATCCACTGGGTCCTAATCTGCCACTGAAAATGGGCTTGATGTAGCTTGAGTCTGACAGGTGTAACTTCGCTAACAAAACTGTGTAGAGTGCAGTAAGCTGCTGTTAATGTTGTATGAAATTAAGAACAATTTACATGAAATCAGCGAGGCATCAACACTGGAGTTTCGTGTTACAAAATGATAATTTCAGGGCCTCTGTAGGCGGACTGACATTTCAGTCCCGACATCAGGAGTTGAATGTACACTGAACCCGTTATTAACATATCTGCATCGCGTGTGGATCATTATGCAAAACAGGGTGCAAATCACACTTCAAATGCTGTTAATTTTCAAATTCGGATTTTAAGACTGTAGTCAGAATTCGTTTGGTAGTGGCACAGTTCGAATATGGTTCCGGTTTCTGGTTCTTAAGGTTGATGTTTCTTGCAGACTTTTCAAGTATTACATTGCGAATTCAGTGACAGGCTTATACAAATATACAATGATGTGTCAGTCAAACACAACAAAACTTTATTATGTTTATTATTGTATTAGGGGAACATGTTTCGATTCTTATAGAATCATCTTCAGGTCCTATTAAAATTCAGATCCTTACTTAGAAGGGCCTGAAGATGGTTCTATAAGAATCGAAACATGTTGCCGTAGTACAATAATAAACATAATAAAGTTTTGTTGTGTTTGACTGATACAGCACTGTATATTTATATATGTGTTAAATACTTCGGGATGGCAAACATTAAATCAGTGACAGGCTGCTGTCATCTCCACCTTCCTACCCGTTTATCCTTCGTGGTCACTGTTCCTTATCCCATCAATCCATATTTGAAGTAGTTTTTGTAACGCTGTAATAGGAATGCACAAATTTTCAAGAAAAAATCTAGTATCAACCTCAAAATGCTTGGCGTCAGAACGGTAACTGAGGATCCAGAAATGTTCGGCGCTGCCGTACAAAATCTAGTAACCATGGCGACCTTACCTCCTGTATTTGTGCAGTCCTTCCATATATCGGCGATTATTCGAAGACATTTCATATTTAAGTTGTGATTGTGGCTCCTCTTCTGTTTTGCTGTTCAGGCTGAAGTTTATCCGTAATAGACCGGTGTGTTTCCCACACTCGGAATCATCGTTTCACATCTGCTATCATCGCGATATAAACAGCATGTACCTAATTCTATTGCATGTGATGTGAATGTTTAGAATCTATCCAATAAGACTAATGCTCATTACAGCTCCAGTATCGTATCGTATCCTATCAGAGGGCCCTTCACGCAGTTAATATTGATCAGCATTATTACCATCAATATACTGGGGCCAGTACTGAGTATGTGCGTTCAATATATCTTACTGACTAGACTACGGGCTGGACGGCCTAGGAACCGTGGTACGATACCCGACGGGAGCAAGAAAGTTTCTTCAGTGATAAGTCTACGTAGTCTCTGTGGTCCAACCAGCCTTCTGTTCGGTTGGTATGGTTCTCTGGTGGTAAAGCGGCCGGACCATTAAGCTTACCACTCACTTAAAACTAATGGCTATATTAAGAATAACCGGAGCTCTGTCTCCACTCCTCCAAATGCCTTCATGGAACTCATAGGAACAGCTTTTCATTTTCTACCATGTTGCCTTGTATAAAGGCTTACATTGCTAAAACTTTTGCTTTTGTATTGGAGAAAGAATAAAATGCATGCTGTTATGGGAAATGGTAAAAATCTATGGAATCTCTGTTCTTTTACATTCCTGTCTTTAATTCATTCGCAGAGGGTTCATATTCTTCACTCCCTGGCAAAGAGCGCTCTTCTTGATTTCTGTCAGTATTACCACTAATTATTATTCGCAAAGCCGCAATTTTGTAATTATTTTTATAGTAACAATTGACTCGAACATATCGCTCACTGAATGCAATAGTGGCACAATTAAAAAGCTGTGTGTTTGAGAAATGAGTAAAGGAAAATGTACTTACAAATATGTCTTGATCTTAATCTATTGGAAATGCTTCGAGAGTTACGAATTTAATTTTATTGTGTTTTTCGTCGTCTTTAGTTGACGTTCAGATTGTTTGCTTGTCTTTAACAACCCCCTGCTAAGATTTTAGCCAAATTTGCCCGCTCTGTTTTGAGTTGTGTCACTATTGTTCAAAAAACTACACACAAATCTAAGTTCTCATGTGTGACTTAAGCCAGGATTCTTAAAAATAAAACTAATTTTAAAATGTTATTAAAAATCAAACTCTTTACTGTCAAACAAACATGGAAACATAAACTTTTGTTAAGAATGTAACTAAACCAAGGCCACTGACTTGAAATCATTCTTGTTCAAATTTGAGTCCGATGTCAAAACTTGAATGACAGTGTGATAGAAATTTATTATTTGTTAAGGACTGAAGATCGTCACACTTTCTTTTGGAAATGAGAAGAGAATCAAAATAAATTTTTTTTTTTTTTTAGTTGCACATTCTGAAACAGTTTCATCAAAGACTTGCTTGACGCGACATTAACACATTTAAACTCAGAATTCTTCGGGCATTGATATCTCACAGAGGCCAGCAGATTTTGAAAACATCAAGGTTTTCCTGCTCGGAGAACTTAGAAACACATTTCAGTCTTCAAGTAGCCATACAAGGGGGGCGTATCTTCCTTTCATATATTTTAGTACCTCTTTTATAGTTTCTGTATGCGTGTCCTGTATTTCGTAGCAGTTTGGTTTTATTTCTTTTCCATTCTGATGACACGGCTCTTTTACTTTTTCTGCTCCTCGGCTTCCTGTTTTCTTTCTCTGTGGTCGAATCTATTTTTGCGGTTCATTCATTGCAGAAACGTTGACCTCATAAAATGGAGAACTCCTGTTGTCATGAGTGTAGGAATAAGAATCATCACTTAAAGAATAATTGGATTCGGCGTCTGAGTCACCATTTTCCGTAGCTGATTCGTAGTTTGGTTAAGCAGTAGCACCAAATTCCTCCGTTTGTTCATCCTCAGTAGAAGCAAGCATATACGTTGCAGCAACTGAGACAACACTTTAAATTACGTAGTCCTGTCAGTGTGCTATAAGGCCCATTTTCATAATCAGCTTAGGAGGGCTTTAAGTTGGAGTCTCATTTCCCACAGAAATATGAAGGAAAAATAAAGGAAATTACTGTGGTTGGAAGGACATCAAATCGAAGTCTTATTATCAAATTGGGCCCAAATAAAATAATGTGTGTGCAATAATAACCGATGGTAAAAGTACTTTTCACTATCGATCTAACTTTCTTCTCGAGGCTCAGGGTTCAGCGTGAGAGTTTCATTATTAAGATCTTTGGTGAAGTTCCTATTGTACTTTGAAGCATCACAAACTACCCATGTTCAGTCCCGATATTTTTGTATCCTACAAAGAATCGAAATTTCAACAATTAGCTCTATAGAATGTAACTGCGAAAAGAGAAACATTAGTTCTAAATGTTAGTTCCTAAGTGTCGGAATTGCCCCCCCCCCCCAAAAAAAATAGCCACACGTGGCGGCTTGTGTTTGTAATGTTTTAAAATGCGCCAGCTAAGCGGTTATTTGATGTTTTGCTGACCGTGCCTCTCGGTATAATCTTAGTAATTAACCAACTTAATACACAAATTCTTGTTTTATAATAAGTTTATTATGTGCCTCTACATGATACCAGATGCTGTATAATACAATTTTGACCTCCTGATGATGAGCACACAGTGCTCGAAACATGTAGAGGCATATAATAAACTTATTATAAAACAAGAATTTGTGCATTAAGTTGGTTAATTACTAA
>Ga0123352_10004272_pt1 | contig 20997 bp, 6 predicted proteins | sample TergutLab28metaG_FD_89700 | JGI IMG/M metagenome (GOLD analysis project Ga0123352, IMG submission 89700) | Labiotermes labralis P1 segment gut microbial communities from Petit-Saut dam, French Guiana - Lab288 P1 | ecosystem: Host-associated > Arthropoda: Insects > Digestive system > Gut ...
ATGCAATTTTGACCTCCTGATGATGAGCACATGTGCTCGAAACATGTAGAGGCATGAAATAAAACTTATTTTGAAACAAATTTTGTGCATGAAGTTGGTTAAATACTGAGATGCACGGTCAGCAAAACGTCAAAAAAAGAAAGACTATGTTACCCATATCGAAACCGGTGCCATCAGAAGCTATCGCGAGAATTTATGGTCCCCGTTGGCCTTCTTTTAGGGTGAAGTCTGTCGATCGAACATGTGTGAATGACTTATGTGGGACACGTGGATTCATGTTGTAGAGTTATGACTCTGAATGTTAGGCCTCGGCTTCGAACCAGGGCTATTCAGCCATACAGGGAATATATGTAACGTATTTAGCGACCTGTAACTTGTGGGCTTCGTTAATTTTGCACAAGTCTTGCGTTAAATTTGATGGTAAGTGTAACGATGGTAAGGTTGTCCCTGTCCACGTCGTGAAGGCATATAGGGGGAGAAGAGGTGCGGCTCCACTACTTCTAAACCTCTGCACTCGATGGAGGTGAGTGGTCAACTTCACGCTTTACCACCGGGAAAGAACGCCGGTACCCATTGAATAGGAGGCTGGGTGGGTCCCAGTGGCGGGCTGGAGGATTTGGAGAAGATAACAACTTCTTGCTCTTGCTGGGATTCGAAGTTGGTATTTTCCAGCCCCGTCGCGTGATCACTATACCGACCAAGTTTATACGAATTCACTTGACCCTCAAAGCCAGCTTCCCACGCCCCAACGTTTCACCCCAGAGCTATCACGAATTTACTAAATCAGCTCAACAAGATACAAATACTGACTTTCATGAATGAGTATTTGATTGAATTCGAGTTAGTGCATATTCCCCAGGAGACAGGAATCCCTGTGTGGATCGCCTGGGCCCTGCGTATCCCTGTTGTGCAGAGGATGCCATCACTTTAAATTGATGAAACAAATATGAGGAGGAAGACCTGTATCTAGCTTAAACTATTTCCTACTCAGGCACCACAAAAGGTTGAATCAACGGTCGATGTTCAGCAGCTCTACTGGGCCGACAACCGGCCCTCCAGCGCTCCAAGCCTATAAATGCTTGAGTTAGATACTACACAACACAATCATTGTACTATAAACGTCACAATGAGGCGCGTTCGCATACCCATTATTGCCGTGGAAAAGCAATAAGTATATTATTACATATTCTGAGTGTGTGTGTTTGTAGTTTTAGTCACCCAGTATGCTATGCGCTATATTGTCGTCTGTGGCCTGTCTGGCTGTACAATATTTTTCCATATTATCTCATGAAAGGCACGATTTTCGGAAAAAAATTATGGAATACAAAAAGCGTATTTTGATTTTTTCTGCGTCTTTTGTCTGAAACATTTATCAATCTAAGAAGAAATGAACGAGATGTTATCATAAATGTACTCAGGTCGTAATGAAATTACACGCCATTCTCGTCAGTTTTTAATCAACCCTGAATATTCTGGACAGATTTTCGAAATATACTCAAATGTCATCTGATAAAGGAAGCAAATGTCGGACAGATCTGTCTATTCGCAGAGACCAGCTTTCTTGTCAACCTCATTTTGTCAATCCTAGAGCAAAGATTTGTCACATATTTCTTAACGGGGACTTCCGGAGTGGCTGTCAGACTTGATCTTTCAGTGTTTTTCTAAGGCCCTCCTCCCGTTGCCGACACTGAAGAAGCTGGTGTGTCGCTGACGCTGTAAATGTGTGTTTCGGTGGTAGAAGATTCGAAGGTCGGGGTCAGGGGACAAGGTATCCTGAGGTTCATTTTCATCAGGCCCTCCAGACAAATGCTGGAGAAGCGGTTTGAATAAACCACTGCCATATCCCTCTAAACCCTAACCAAGCGCGTTTTGTCCTATTTCTTCTGGCCATTACGACGAAAGCATCAACGATTGTATATACACAGGACTTCATGAGAATCATAATAACAAAATGATTTTAGCCATTTTATTATAAATAGGACAATTTTAATATTTTAATTATTTTAAACCTTCAGATTCAACAGCATAAAATATATGTGAAATTTTATATCGTATAACCAACTGCTGCATTTGACATTATTGTGTAACTTAGCAAGGCATTAACTACGAGCTCCCTGAGGATGACACAATTGTGTCAAAATATGTAGGAGTGTGATAATTTGTAAATTAATTGTACAAAATAATAGAAGATGCACAGTACATGTGTTAAAATAATTAACTGCTGATTTTAGCACAGATGAATATTTTGTGTTCTCCTCTGGTTACATTGAAGGAATGAAGACATTCGTGATGCCATCTTGTCCCTGGTGAACATGTTTCGGGACACTGGTGACAAACTGGAGCGACACGAGTACCGGGAACGACAGTTGGGTGAGCAGCTCAAGAAAGCTCTGGTAGGTTTGGACAAACGTCATCGTGCTGCTGACAGCAACTTGGATTCTATTTCCCAGGTGGTGAATCGGTTAGATGAGCGGCTCCTAAACGTTGAGAAGATGATAGCTCAGGCAAGTGATTTCAGCTGTAATTCTGTGCCAGTTTCAGGGATCCAAAATGTCTAGATTTAACTACATGGACAATTCTAAAACAGTTAATGAAAGGACCTTTAAGTCCTTTTTTGGATCTGTCTGTCCATTAAATTTATCCTGTCTGTGTCATACACATCTCATTCAGAAATTCATTATTTATTTAGATGCACAAGTTGAAATTCTGTACAAATCCTTTGATTAAGAGTTAATATAAATTTGATAGATATATAGTTCATAAGTAAGGCATAAAAGTGAGGACTCATAACCTTATCCAAGGACATGAAACATGTAAATCAGCGTCACTGAAACAAATTTACTTAGAACAAGCATTTTGTATGTTACATCTGCTGTAGGTGAAGAGCCAAGTCTTCTGCAGTGACTGGTAAAGAGTTAGTACATTTTGAAAGATCAATCATACTGCCTTCTTCTTCTGAGCAAGCATAATGTCCCTGTGAAAGCTTGCGTATTCTGCAACACTGCCATGAGAAACCCAAATGTCACAATAACTGGAAGTGCTTTTTCTATTATTTTACTGTATTCATGGCTTAAATATTTAATTCGTGGTATATGGGTTCATGCCTTATTTGAATGGATCACCTTAAATGGAAAGCTCATAACTGGTATGAAAGATAGACTCAAGTTGTCTTCAAAAAACTCACATTACAGTGAGCTCATTAATTAGTACAAGAGAACCTCAAAAATATGTCATTATCTCATGGAACATGTGTTAATGCATGTATGTACATAATATATATTTCACAAAAATATGAACCCATACCCTCTTCCACTTGACCTCTTCAATAAAAACTCCCATTTTAAGATTATCTTAAGTAAATAATCTCTCTTTTGCAGAGGGATGAGAGAGAACGCATTCAACTGCAGAAGGCTACAGATGCCATGGAGAACATCCAGAGCTCTCTACAGAAATGGATGAAAGACATAGATGAAAAGATACATGCATCAAATAACCAGGATGTTCAAGCTGCAGGAAATGGACGCAGTGCTCATATCGACCACTTGGTGACTAAAATAGAGCATCTAGAAGCTCATATTCGTAAACTGGCTGACACAGCACCAGACAGTGAGGCCCTGAAGCTGGCCTCTGAAAATCTAGCGAACACAGAACGTGTACTGAGCCGCTATGAGACCAGACTAGCAGAAATGCAAGGACATCCTGATACCACGCAGACTTCAAGTTCACAAGATTGGCATCCTATCTTCCTGACCGCACTTGAAGCACACCAGAATTTATTACACGATCTGAAGAGACTGACAGAGGATACAACAAATCAACTGAATAAAATACCAAACCTTTCTGAAATAACACAATTACGTAACTCTACTCATGATCTCTTACAGGAAATTCGTTATGAAATTAGTGCAGGGACTGATAAAGGAATTGCCAAACTGGATACTAGGCTCTCTGAGGTACAAACTGTACTAGGCCGTGGACAAGACGAGATACTCAAAACTATCACAGACACTGGTGTAATTGCAGAAGGCGTATACGGAGACATCACACGAAGTTACGAAGAGTTGCTAAAGGAAGTTAGAAGATCAGGAGAAGTAGAAAGTGTTCTGATTCAAACTGCAGATAATGTAATGGACACAAAGCGACGGATTGAGTATGGTGTTCACCAGATCCTGTTAGAGGTTGGTGATCTAGTCAAGCTTCATGCCAAAGAACTTAATGCTACAATGAACAAGCGGTTTGATAACCTCTCATCTACAATTTTGGACAACCATACAGGTGCTCTTACAAATCTGACATCAAAGATCGAGACAGAAATTAGCCAAGTTTGGCGTCAAATAGGAATAATGTACCAACAGTTAACTGCATCAGCTGGAGCACTTGACCGACTTCAACAGCAGACCGAGACTTACGTGAATGGTAGTTTGGAGACTATGGGTAGCATGGGTGGAAAAGTTAGCCTGATCACTGGTCTCATGGCAGAAATGGATTCCAACCTCAATTACCTACTTGGACGTCTCTCTCTGGTCACACAGGAGTTCAATTCTATCAAGTCAGACCTGGGAACAGCACTTGATAATATCCGGCATGCATTCATCTCTGTTCAGAAGAAAGTTAAAGAGTTTGGGAAAACTGGAATTAATCCAATTCTGGACAGCCTTGAGACACCTTCATCAGGCTTGCCAGAAGGAGACGAAGCCAACCAAGTATCACCACTTGATGCAAAACCTCAGTAGCAACATGAAATGGAAATTTTACCGAAAGAAAGTAAATGTCCATCAAGTTATATATTTTTACTAATACTGATATCAGAATATTTTTTTATCAGTTTTGATTCTTCTAGAATCAGTTATTTTAATAAGAACAGCTGTGTGCTGGCAAATTTAAGCATGTCATAAGATGTATGTAGCCACTACACTAAGAAGTACCTATTTATTGTTACTAAATAATGAACAACACATACTAAAGTAAAGCAGGAACTTCAAAATTTAGTATTTGTTTTTAAGATGCAGCTCTTTAGTACAAAGATTTAGGTGACAAAAGTAGGTGCCTTATTCAATTCAGTGCACTTTTTTACAGGATGCCAAGGAGGCTGATTCATTTTCTATGAATACAGTAGTAGAAATACAATATGATCTCCACTTATACAATTTCAGGAAAATGTAATATTCCAAACTAGCTGTAAATTGAAGGGAAAAGTTTGAATATGAATGAAGTCATCCCGTTGTGTATTGATTCTATATATTCACTTCATAATATATATTTCAGTCAACATAACTATATAATTAAAGCATAGGTTAAAGGTATGCTTTTATTATATAGTTGTGTTGACTGAAATATATATAATAAAGTGCATATATGAAGGGAAAAGGATAATTATTGTCAAAGGAAGAAAAATACATTGTTTATTTAGGCACCATATTGAGACAAAAATGTAATTAATTTATAATAAAATTTATAATATTTTTCAATTTTCAGTTTTGTGAAGAGTTCTTTGCACATTAATTCTAAACTGATAATCACTACACCATAGGTAGATTATAAATGCACACACATTTAATTTATGGAACATTTTAATTGCTCCCTATGTGATTATGATAATATAAATCTGTCACTCACTAATGGTTACAAGTTGTCAGTGTAATAATCAGTCATGTGAATGTCTACACTTTTAATTAAATCAGCATAAGGTGCTTGGATTATTTTTAACACATGCAAATTATAACAGCATCTTGTAACTAAGCACATGATAATTGATTCTCAGCAATACACACGGGGAATATCCCATTTGTTTCTGAAGGACAGGAAAGAATCTTTCATTCATTGTTGCCTGCCATTCTCAAGCTTCTAAAATCTGTAACTTGAACTGTATTTACATTGATTCTTAAGACTTTTTTTTATCATATAAGTATCTTTTAATATTTCAATCAGCTGTGAACTTTCAAAGGACATCACAACCTATACGCAGAGCTTGAGTTTTTAGGCCAAGTGTTTCACATACAGCATGTTTAAAAAATAACTGTGGTTGGTCAAACAAATAAGAGCACTGAGAAGATATAGGAAGTTAGAAGTATGTAGCCAGTTCTGATGAAATTTTTAGAGAATGACATCGGAGTCATCAAAAGGGTGAATGAGGCAGCCCTACAGGGTGCCATGCATAAACATCATAATACATGCAATACTTTATCTGTGCTGCTCTAGTTTCCAGGGCAGAATTATTATTTGAATTCCAATCCCTATGCCAAGTCATGCTAAACTTCAACTTCTGTGAGTCCAAATACATGTTCCTGTTGTTAATCAGTTATATTTTAATTGACTGACTTAAGCTTGAAAAAGCAATGGTAACCATAAAACACCGTAACAGACAGGCAACAAAATAACAGACATCTCAAAGCTGGGACTTCCCTCAGAAAAGAAAATGAACTAGTACAAACAGATGTATTCTACTAATATGTCAACAAGAACCTGTTATATAACAGACTACAATGTAAATAATAAAGTCTAACCACACTTTATATTTTCAATTATGTATTTTATTATCAGCCCTACTAACTTCAACCTGGGACAGCATAGCTGGCTATGCTAGGCTACAGACTGGACATCAGAGAAATAATTCCCAGCAGGGAAAGAGTTTCATCTTGTCTCTACTGAGATGAGATCAGCTCTGGGGCCCACCCACCCTCCTCTTCAGAGGCTACAAGGGACTCTTTCCCCAGGGGTACAGCGGCTGAGGCGCGAAGCTGTGCACTCACTTCCATCTTGTACCAAGGTTACAAATGAACTGAGCTGTACCTCCACTCCCCAATCAGCCTTCAAGGTGTGCACAGGAATAACTTTGCTTTACTCATCATCATTTGAAATGATCAGTAATTCCCAGTCATCCGTACATTTCAGAAGTCCTGATATATCCTCTAGACCAGGCTGTTTTAACAACACTCAAACCACTACCATGTTTCGTGTTTTATGTCAATGTTGGCCGCAGAGATGGTTTGTTACCTCATCAAATTACACTGTTTGAACAGGCAGGACATTCCAAAAACTGAAGGAATATATAATGTAAGTTATACTCTGAATCTCTGACAGGACAAAAATAGTAACATGGAAACTAAAAAATGAAAATAAAAATAAATACGTTTTCCCTCTGTATTCCTTCCTCCATTCAAGATCCAACCAGCCCTCCATGGTGTGCCATAATAAGAAACTGGTAAACAGGCAGAATAAATCATTGGGTACATACTGTTACATACCTTACAAATGTTTATGCCAAAGTATTACAGTATGACTTGAAATATGATATTAAGAACAGGGGAAGAAAGTTATAAAACTAATTATCTCCATGGAGCAGAGTCCTTCTTGAGAAGCTAACAGGTCCTCAGCTAGTCAAGAAATTCCCCGCATTTTATGAAACCCGAGGGTTCCTTACTGTGTTCACAAGAGCCCAACACCTGTCCATCTTGAGCAGGATCAATCCGGTCCATGCCCCCACCATCCCACTTCTTTAAGATCTGTTTTAATATCTTTTTCCATCTAAAAGGCATGAAACGTAAAATGTAAATGGTTGCATTTATTTTCATAAATGATTTTGTATGTTAGAATTTGTCTTTAAAATAGTCTGATGTAAGATGTACAGAATGTCCAGAGTCTAAAACCCACAAAAAAAGTTTTGGTAATGTCTTAGAACACCAATACATAATGCCTTACAGCAGATGTTAGCTGACGCATTCTACAACTGGAGAAACGTTGAACCTTGAACAAAGTAGCCCTGTGGTACAGAAACTACAGTCTGGTTATCCTCACATATGACAAGTTGCTACAGCAAAAATGAGTGTTACTACTGAGGAGTCACTGACTTCAGTTCCTGGGACTACATGAAATTGCAAGCTTCTGCTGTAAACATTAACAGAACAGATCACTTGCTGAAACAAAGACATGCTCAAAGGAATGTGCTGTTCCAGCTGTAATCATGCCTTACAACAGACTGTAATATATACTGGAAAAATATGGAATACAAAATGAAACACCTTCCCTTAATTTTTTACATTTTTGACACACTCTTCAGGGCATTTAATACACACCTTACTATATATATAACTTTTATAAAGGTAATGCTTTCATAAAAAATATCACAATGCAGCCATTCTAAAATTTCCTTTCTCTTTCAGTCTGGGGGCTGTGGGATGGCATAGTCATTATGGTAACTATTTTATGGAATGCCTCCAAATGTCCATACCAGCCCTTGGTCCTACCTAGCCGCCTACTTAATGGGTACCTGGCTTCTTTCCCTGATGTAAAGTGGGTGTGGCATGAAGTAGACCATTCACATCCCTCTAATGCCAAAGTTAAAAATAAGTGGAGCTGTACATCTACTCCCCCCATATGTCTTCATGTGTGGATGATGGCAACTTTACCTTTCTTTGGGTTTGATGGCAATAACTAACAAACCATTGGAGTTTAGGCATGATAATTGTGTTATGGAGATAGGCCAAAAACACATGCATCAAGTATGACACACTGCTTTCAAGACAAACACAAATATGGTAACAATTAAGACTCTTAATTATGTCTGACAACTTTGATGTCTACAGCCCAGAATTAAAATATGACAATAATAATATAAACACACATGTAGCACTATACATATCAATGACTGGGAAGTAGATTTCCAGTTCTGTTCAGAAGTCCTCCTCACGTCTAGGTTGGCAAGACTGATGTGTTGAAAATTAAATGTTTGTGCAGAAATAACACGGGTTCAATTTCAGACATGCTGTGACACCATCTCCTGAATTTTTTGATTCAGCATCTTAAATTTCTGAAATGAAAGACTAGCTAAATTATGTTTCTTTCAATATAAGCTGTTTCTATTTAACGTAAGCCACGACAGTCTTCATCTCAGGAAGTACAGTATAGTTCCTTCAATCTGAATACTGATACTCTGGAAATTCTGATACTTCAGCTGCTGAGAAGTCTCAGACTCCTCTGAGTTATCTTCACATTGACTGTTGTGACATATAGCGACCACCTGTCACCTACGTGATAAACTTCTTCCACTATGAAGACACCTGTTCAACAGTGTCCTGGTCCTTTGGCATCCCTGGTAGAAACTGAGGAGACTGCAGAGAACAAAGAAAGGGACCCTGATGCTCCTGAACCAGCAACTGAAGGACACATTCAATTGAAATACACTTTATTAGTTGTGCATGTCAAATGTAGGAGCAGTAACAAATATTACCTGTAAAAACTTTATGCAGCAATTGTAGTTTGATAATCCAGAATATTTGATACTTTTGACACCTGTCTGGTTCCATGGGCTCCTGACATTTCACAATTCATAAACAATACAACCTGACACATGGCCAAACAGGTTAATGCCAATTAATATCCATAATGATGGAGGTGGCAATGGCAGGCATACTGACAGCATCAGTAGTAAGTAGTAGTAGTGGTAGTTGTAACTAGTAGTAGCAACAGCAGCAACAGTGATAACAGAGCACTTACCCTTTACTTCACTCACAAATTATGCTGCAGTTCATATGCAAGCAAAATTCAGTAGACTGCGTTTGAAATGTGACGGCACACGCGCAGAAACCAGATTTAGTTTTTCGGCGAAACGGATGAGTCCATTTGAATTGGCACAGGCGTTAGTTCAGTCAACTACTGGCAGCCGAGGTGTGTGCATCAGCGGTAGTAATGCTGGATACACCATGATCTGAGGTGGTGTGAAGGGTACTGGCTACCCACTCCATTGGCCAGTTTCCCCTTCACTTCCCCTCCTGTGCATCACCATGTGCCATCACGTTTCAACTGGACTCTACTACAGATGCTTTGACAAAAGCCACAGCTTTTTGCCACATACCATTTTAATACTTCTGCACTCCTTAACATGTCAATTTCTGTGCTGTCTCCATGGTAATATGGCGCACACGTGCACACACACACACCTAGGAGAGGTGCAACTTTATTTTGGATATAATGATCTTGGTTAAAGGATGAAGAAACTACATTCTGTCTCAAAAGAACAAGCTTTCAATCCCAATATCTTGTATGTTTATAGAGGGAGGATACTAAACACACCACTACACTTTTAACAGACTAAAAAGCAGTTTCATATATGTATTAGAATCTTATCTCCAAGAAATGAAGTACAAATATTATAAACACAAACATGAGAAATCAAACTTAACTTTACATCCACACTTGACTTCTAAACCCAAAAATTCTACAACATGGTTCGTTCAGTCATTCACCTTCCATTCCAATTTCTAACTTCCTACACAATCCACCTTTATTTTCTTTTGTATTACATTACATGTTTTAATCAACTTATGAATGCATATAACAATAACATTAGCAATGCACTGATGGTTTGTTCAGGTCGTCCTTCTGTACCATATAATCTGACCTAATCAGGCCCGCCCTGACCAAATCTAAATTTAAAAAAGCAGAGACTTTGTTAACATGGTATCAGTTGTTTTATATGATTAACCCCTTCAGCTCAAATCAGCCACCAAAACTGGATGAGTAGTACACTGGAGCTTTGAAAAACTAAGTAATTTAAGAAGTCTCTGATCAACTTAAAAACAAGATTAGACCATGTCATTTAAATTGAGTGGGTGAGTCATGGAACATATATTTATATGTACATAAATATGGATGAAAACAATGTTATGTTACAGTTGTATTAATGACATTATCTTCATAACACAGTTTTTAAAATCAAACAAAAATTATATATACCCACAGGATCACAGAGTTCCCCCCACCACCTCTGGGAAACAAATCTGGGTGTGCATCTGAGCCTGATTATACTGTACACTAATCATACTGTACATTTTACAATATCATCAGTAATTCAAACTTCATTATGTCAAATAGTACAATGATTTGTGAATGACGGATTGGAATGGATGTGGAACGAAGTGACTGTGGCCTGATTAAGGTATTATCCTGGCATTTGCGTGGATGGACTGAGGAAAAACATGGAAACTACCAGTCAGGACAGCCAATGACCTGGCCAAGATTTGAACCAGGTATCTCCAAATACAAGTCCAGTTGTTCCTGCCCTATCAGCCTACTCAGTGATGCACTAACAATATTAGAAATATCTGTATTAAAATTATTTATAGCAACAAAATATAGTGGATTCACAAATATGAGAAATCGGGAGTCATATGATACAGACCTACTGTGTCACATAATTTGATTTAAAGAAATGAAATGCAAACTATGACCAATAAGGACACCGTATCAAACAAACTCATTGTGTGCCCAAGGTCTTACTTATACTGCCCAAAGGCAGTTCAGAGCTTGATCTGACATTGTTCACATGACAGGACAGTCACAAGTGTAATTAAACAAAGCTGACATGTAGAAACAAATTTCATACCCTCTAATGGATATAAACTATCACAATATTCACACTTCATTCATCAGACAGGAAAAAAAAAAAATCTCATTTGCTATATATCAGGGGTAGCCACAACATGGCCCACACACCACTACTATAGCTCAGGCAAGCTGCCTTTAAAAAAAAATATATTCAGGGACTTTACATGCACATTGCTGACCAGGAATGGCATTTTCAAAGATCTGCTGAAGAAAAAAGAAGTCAGAAATAACAGAAATTAAATGACTGTAGAACACACAACAGAAATAAGAAAACATCAAATAAGGAAAAAATTATTTTAATAGTGCATGGCACTTGCCTAAGTTTCCTCTCATAACGTGCAGTTACCAAAGCTTCTCTAAATGGCCACCCCTGCTACATATCTTCCAGCTGTGGTGATAATGATTTCATAGTCACATCCAATAATTATGACAACAGAACTTCATTCCTTGTCACCCTACCTGTCCTCTCTCCAAGCAGTAAACACAACAAAACATTGTACCAATATCATGATACACAAAATTAACCAGGGCTTAACTCACAGAAGTGTACGAAATAAAATTGTTCATAAATCATTAAAAAGCGTATATATAATTTAAGAAAGTTTTATGCTCACTCTCTTAACATCCAAGTTTAAAACAAATCATATTCGAGTCCCGAATATGATAGTTACTGGGTACCGTTCGCCATAATAAACATGCTGCCCAGTACAATCTTTCAAACATGATCACACAGTAATGCTACTGAATTATGATCAGTGGTCACACAAGCGGTAATGTAACTACAAGCTGTGCAACTAAAATGTAAGAACTTAATCTACAATGTTCACCATTTTCTACGTCCATTCTCACATACGCTAAAAGCCTGAGACTTCGAAACCCCACACATCTGTGAGCAAATGATTTAACTTAAACAACAGATATATTTTACTAAACACATATTCACCTGTAATGACCTACTTTGATAGAGACAAGGCAGGCCAGTAGATGCCCATTAAGTATATATGTCAAGATGTAAACAACTAATCAACAGTGTACTGGTGATCACGTCACAGTATGAGACATGGTCCTGAAAGGGATGTAATAGTGATAGACTTAAAAAGTACTAAGGTGGTAAATGCTACAACACATACAACAATTCCTTCATCTACATAAATACTGTGAAGGACACAAGGAGATATTAACAAAAAATATGGCCACAGCTGAAACCAAGAAACATGCAGTTTCTAAAATATCACATTTTGTTATTTATGTAACCTGCTGTACTTTTCCAAGCATTTAAATTACTGGTCTGAAAGCATCAGGATACAGCAAATTTAAATGGCACAGCAACTGACTAATTCTAATTCACCCTCTTATTTTCTGTATTCCCATCAGTGTTTCTACTCCCCACTGAGTACCCACATAAAACAACAGGCACAAATACTGTATAGTTGCGTATGAATCTGATGTTTATTGGACTGTGCATCATTGTGATAGTTGAAGAATAAAAACCAACTAGATGTTACTTGTTTTATTTACTTCACTTCTTAGATATTCAACATGTTTCGGGCATTAATATGTCCATCTTCAGGAGTTTGGACTGTGTTGTTGAACTGCCACATTGGATGTATTGTTCTTGCATTGCGGTGTGTTGGAGTCAGGGTGTGGTTCAGCTAGGGTGGTATCCAGGCTGCCGGCAGCCCGGATACCACCCTAGCTGAACTGCACCCTAACTCCAACACACAGCAATCCAAGAACAATACATCCAATGTGGCAGTTCAACAACACAGTCGCAAACTCCTGAAGATGGACATATTAATGCCCGAAACATGTTGAGTATCTAAGAAGTAAAGTAGATAAAACAAGTGACATCTAGTTGGTTTTTTATTCTTCAGCTATAGTGGCATATATTTTAACCTTTAGCTCTTTATGACAAGAATATACTGTCACTATGACCCCACGCAAAAGAATTAAACTGAATTACGTATCTTAGTAATTAACCAACTTAACGCACAAATTCTTATTTTATAATAAGTTTATTGTATGCCTCTACATGTTTCGAGCACATAGTGCATTAAGTTGGTTAATTAATAAGATTATACTGAGATGCACAGTCAGCAAAACATCAAAAACAAATTCAATAAGTAAATTATTCACATACTGATGTAATAAAAATACGTTTTTATGCTAAAACACTTAAAAATGAAGTTACATGGTACATGTCTACTCACTTATATCAGATTTCTTAAGTAGTGGCATGTGCACTTCATCATCATGTTGTAGTATGGAAGTAAATAAACTGCAAATAAATGATTCTGCAGCAGCTAAGTAAAGCAATTTGCATAAGAGAAGATACCTCTCAATAGGAATGAATGCAACGCTGTATCACATTTTTTCTTATTTTCAATCTGTGACCAAAAAATCCAAAATTTTAAGCTGGTACATAATGGTGAGTCTACAAAATGAACACTATGGCAGATATACCAGTATATGAACAATAACAAAACTTTACAATGGTCTTCACAAAATGAGCTGCAACTACAAACAGTGATAAAGTTAACCCCTTGTATTGACCCTAAATGTGACACTTAAGTAGGGATGATGTCCATTCTGGACTTGAGAGAATAAATATTCAAGTCTTCCGCAATATGACTATGTCACTGGGCAAGAAACAATCACAGTGCGTGATTTCAGGCTTCCACCGCGTAGTAGCTGAGAACTGCGCTCTTCTGGGTTATTACCACTACTCGCTGCATAATAATCCAGAATAGTGCAGTTCTCAATAAGCTAGAGTGTCTTCACCTTTCAGGTTACCTCCTCTTTGACTGCCTGACCTTGTAAATGGAAGACACTATAAATGTCTGAAACAATGGCAACCACTCGCCCAGCGACACACTCCATAAGACTTGAATCTTCAGCAACGCCACTAAGAACCTGAAATCTTACATTTTTATGACTAGTTTCCATAAAGCCAGCCTTCACATCTGAAGCTATCACCAACAGATGTCATCAAAATCTTAATGTCTGAACTTTCATGGGCCTGTTTTGTTTAATTAATTCCATTTCACAATTTGAATGAAGAAACAGTAAGTACACAATTCCCCGTGAGAAAACAACCTAACTGCAAACATGAACAAATAATATCAACAAAATAGCAAATCATTTGTACAAAGAGAGAGTAAAGCATTAATATTGCAAAGTAGTACAAATATTTATGCATCTTGATAATTATTATTCTAACTGTAGTAGTTACACACTGATCAACAAAGCTGCATGTTTCATGTTCAACAATGCTTATTATCTCCTGTTTCAGCCTGAACATCTCAGTTAACCCAGTAACCATTATCTCTGGAGATGAAGAATTTAATGATATGATGGGTAAAGGAAAGTTGAACTGTGCACCCACAAGATGTATGTTGCTCCAGAAGAGCCCATATGTGTCCAGCAAAGTTCTATAATATCAAACTATGTGAGACTGAAACTGGTAAACCAGGCACTAGATACAAGTACCTTCCAGTGTGCCATATGGACAGTCATGATGTACTAAGTTACTGAAATGTTTATAAACTCCATACAGTATCAGCAGCATAGAAAATGATTACAGACATACTGTTACAACCCATTATGCCTGGAAATTTATATAAACTGAAAGTAATATGAGACAACCCCCATTATGCATAATTTACAGTATAGACATATGTTACTTTTCCCACATTTATGGATACTCCACTTCTGAGTACTGTTCAAACTAGGACAATGTGTGTAAGTGATCATCATTTAAAAAGACAAAACTAAACAATTTTTAAAATGCATTTCTGTGTTTACTTGGACCAAAATAACAGAAAATGCTAACCACTCAACTTACTACCATGAATTTCTTCTGTTCTTTTCAGTAACAAACATGAGGAAAGATACAATAATAATGAAATGACAAGAAGCTTCATAGCCTTAGGTATTTACAGTACCGTGTCTTGAACCGTCTTCTTGCTGCGTACACGTTCCAACTTCATCACGGACTGCCCAACGTTTTATCACACTTAATATACAAGTTAGTTTATAACAGAATTATTACCGCATTATTGTCCCAGTCTGTGAACTGACAAATGGTGAGGGTAGAGCAGCAAATCAAAAAGATGTACACGAAGTCTCTCATGATATTATCCTAAGTCATGGCAGGAACAGCTTTCATTAAGAACATCTACTTATAGCATTTCAGATACACAGACATCAGCTGTGTGAGACAGTTTCCAAAAGGGATCAATGGGCCTACTGGTCTGTTACCTTAGCGATTAAAGGCTATAATAAAACTGTTGTCAAACAAATACAAAAATGGACTTTTTCTTTTAAGGCCACAACTACCATACTGCCAAGTCATGTGAAAAAACATCTTTCCCACACACACACACACACACACTAGCACCTACAAAACTCCAACAAAATGTCCCACACATACCATAACCTTTCTATACAAAAGTTGCACAACTTATCCTGAATGAGTCACTCTTAACGATACTTCTGCTGTCAAACTCACTCGGTGTTCAAGAGCTTGTGACTACTGTATAAAGAGGAACTATACAGTCAGTACAGAAGAATACTGCATGGCTGACCAACAAGACATTTGAAAGGACATAATAACAAGTGCAAAGTTTAAAATTACCAATAAACTAAGAGCCAAGCCCTGCAAACAAAGTGGATACATAGATAGACAAAAACTGCTATAGGATAACAATTATGGTAACAGGAAGCCACAGGCATTGTAATATGCAATAGAAATTATATAAAGAAACCATACAAGATGAGAATAAAGCTTGAAATTTTCCTCCATAATTTACTGACATCAGAGTTTCATCACTTGCATTACATTACTTGTTTATTCAAGAAGGTCCATCTTTTCAACCAGCATAACCACAGTCATAAATTCCTATCCTTCAAACGTGTGGAAACGTCGTTACTTGACTGGGCCCTTACACCTACAAACATGAACCAAAATAGTGGGTCAAATTCATAGTGCTATTATTAGTACTCTTTAAAAACATACTACACTTCCTCTCAACAAATAAAACCTTCTAGCAGAATTGTGGGGGGGGGGGATTTACTGTATTCTTCGCACACATAGCTTGAAGGACTGCAGACAAATAATATTCAGATGTTATGGCACACCATGTTGTCACTGTCACTCTTTCTGGTACATATATATAAACCTTATTGCAGATATTGCACTTCCACATTTATGTAAGTCAGAAGATTGCCTGGTAAGAGGAATTAGCGTAATTGTTCTTTTTTCTTAAAATAAGTAATAACATTTAAAAACAAACATTTAGGTATATTTTTCTGACTCAGTTATGTAAATTGTTGGGCTCAAGCAGAAATAAATGTGTTACAATAACTACATACAGTTACCAAGTCTGGATGAAAGACTACCCCAGGTACCTGATGACATTGCAGGACTGCCCCTCGCATTCTTCTACAGCAGTGATTTCTTTCCTCAGATGAAGACAAGTACAGAAAAAGCCAAATGAACAGACCAAGAACTGGGAGCAGCATTAACTGCAGTTAAGGCAAGGCTGAGGGTGTAAAGCATAAGAGAACTGAGCAATGTGAAAGTAAAAATTGGAAGTTTGAAATCGGACAGGCACGTGCAACATTAGTTAGGACAGGGAACTGCTGCTGCCCGCAGTAAAAGTGAAAGAATCCGCCGACAATGTCCTTCTTTAGCTAAAGGCATTGAAAACAAATTCACCAAAAATTAAACGTTCACAGAAATGGATTCCTGAAGAACAATGTGGAAATGAGGCTGTAAAAACCAAATGATAGCCTAATTAACAAATACAAATTTGAGTCATCAGGAGTTTACAGTATGGACATAACAGGAAATTTTGCTGTTCCAAACCCACCTAAATTCTTTGGTGTATCAAAACAGAAACAAAATGACAGATACTGCCACAAATATTCCACCACTTGCAGCCAACAGTTACCCACTTCTTCAACCCTCCAAAAATGCTGTCAAAAGACAATATCACTGCTTCATGAACCACCACCCCCAAAACCCTGTCATCCTGCAGGCATCTTCAATAAGTCATGCATAAGAGCGCCACAATATCAAACACTTTTCCGGGTTCCCTAGTAGGGGGCCTTACCCACTTGAACGCTGCAATGGAGTACCCAATAGTGGGCCAATATCCACCATTCACGATACTAAATTAAAACAGCAGCAACCAACTAACAAACAAAGTGATGAAGCATGAGGAAACAGCACTGATAAAGGCTCAGGTTGTCTGGTATATGGCATTATTTTGACTGGTACACAGGAGATAACACTTAAGAGGAGCTCAGCCTTCTTCTCCGACTACTTCCTGATGATGCAGGCAGCATGATGCTCCAAAACTTCAAGAACCATTTACCAAACAATATAGGGTCACGTCCAAGTAAATCTCCAGGCATCACAGAGCTTTTCTGTTCAGCCGACCATCTTTCTGAAATTTTTCAAGTGTCAGAAGACAAAAGCTATTCAGATGTAAGCCATTTCTATTGTAACTTAATCTCCTGTAGTCATACCAAATCACTTTCAGGCAATATTTATGCACTATTTTCAGACATGTGAATTAATTTACAATTATCTGTTTCTGTCATCCACTAATGTGATATATTAAGCAGTTTCTGCAGCTGCTTTGTATTATCACCTGGTATACACCATAGATTTTCCAGTGTCCTACAATATCATATTTTTCTTTTCTTGTGTACCAACGATGCAGCAACTGGAAGTTTCTATTTAATTACTTAATTGCAACTTCTGCTAATACTTTGTATTTTTACATTCCAGTATTTAAATATATTATCCAAAATACAGCAGTACATAACAACAAAAATCATCCTGTTACTTGGACACAGCAATACTGACCCAGTCATATGGTGGAACTAACCCACATTCTGTGGCAAAACTGTGCAGTTTTGTTCAAAAACTGCATGTAGAGCAGAAATTAAATTAGAATGTTCTGTCTGTTAACTTTCCAATTAATTACTGTACTCTGTAAAATGTTACACTTAGTTTTTGCAAAATATTCACAAAATTTCATTTCCACTGAGAGTGAACATTCACCCCCCACCCACTGCCAGTTTCTCTACTCAAGCTAGGGCATTTAGAAGTACAGCCACCACTAATACCAATATTATAAGCAATTAGTCTCTTTAAAATGGAAAAGGATTTATTTGAATTATACCTGCCAGTAGAGTAAGCATTCTTTTCTCACTATAAAAGCATTACTGACTCATCAGCAACAGTTTTTGAAAAGTCATTTTCTCAAAAGCCAGTTCCTAACAAACAATGGTAGGAACTAAATGTCTCTCAACACTACAAATATTTTATTATATTTGGAAGGAAATGAATATTTGCAGCACTTCAATATTTAAAAAAATAATATGCAGCTTAACCTTTTGGCGCCGGAATTATTTTTTTTTAATTTTAGCACACCCTGTATATAAAATGTGAATAATACAGAAACCAAATATGTTAGAATTATGAAACAAACTGGATTTTGAAGAGAAAAAAACGGAGAGTATATACCATGTTCAAAATATTCAGTACCTATATTTGTTGAATAAATATATAAAATGCAACTTTAGAGGTTAGCGGTGCGGTATGACCAGTATAGTTGACATCAGGCGTCAAAAGGTTAACCTGGGCCTTCCTGATCAGCTGAAATGGGTAAAATATAATTCTGGCATAAATGGTATGAAGAATCCCAACATGAAAATCAATATTTGGCTTCTGTAGACATACAGATAATATGAGCTACTTACACTTTTAACTACAACAGATCATTTACAGAATCTATTGCCTGATATATGTGAGTGGTGTTGCATGGACAATCTTTTGATAATGAAAAGTGCATCAATTCTTCATCACCCCTAGATGTCTGTAAAAGAAACCACTAGTATCCTCATAAATAACCAACCACTGTTGCTCTATGCTTTGCCTATTACTGGCCTATGGCTACAACGCAGGGCCAATAATTTTCACCGCACAACACACTGTTGTGAAACTCAACAATTCTAGATACTTCAAACACCAGAACCGCATATTACACAAAAGTGAAATGCAATTTCATTTCACTGTCTGACAAAATATAGTTCAATTCATACAAGGGAAAATCAAAATTATATGTATGCCATCCTATAGCAATTGTGTCATACCTTACATTCAATGGATTGTATTTCCTTTGAAATCTGGCATGTATAAATAAATCTTGATGTCTCAAGACAGTACTGAAAATCTTTGCAAACAATAATCTGCAACCACACGGAAACAAACTTCTGCTTCATATTCAAAAAACTCATCATTAGGAATATATCCATAGGACATAGCCAAAGAAATAAAATATTAACTTAACGCACACAGAAGTTTATTACAGACATAGCAAGAGTTCAAAATGGAAAAAAGTTACTGTAGCAGTGAGTATCAAAGCTTCCTAAGATGCTATACACACAGCTTCAGTTGTCCTCAGAACACACACACACACACACACAATATATGCAGAATGCTCAATTAATCAAATAAGCAGTAAAGAATAACTCATAATTTATTCCGTTCATATCTACCCTTTACCACCTTTAGAACTGTATAGAGCACAAGGAAATAATCAGTACTGTGCTATACATACAATAAAGTGAAATTATATTATAAATTGAGGTAGAATTTCTTCTTGTGTCTACCTATGCCATATTTGATAGTTATTTCTTCCATAGCTACAACTACTTAAACGGGTCATGTCAAGCACCAACAACTGCCAGCAAGAAGCAACGGACCAAATCACACAATACACTCCAGATCCTGATAATATGGAATATGTGTATCATACAGTATGAGTACTATATAATGTGGAAGACCCCTACTTTGTGGCTACAGTATTCTTCACTTTCAAACATAAGTAAGTAAATGCATACAGTAAATATCTCTACACTTTTTAACTTACAAGAGGGAGACCTAAAAAGCAGCAACATTTCTCTTGAGACATCAAGATAAACCAGTAAGCTCCTGAGCAATAATTAATTCATTGCAAGGTTTTATATTAAAAACTGTGGCTATTTTTTTTGTTACAAAATGTTCAATGTGATGGAAGCTTTGTAATATGAGTAGTTACTGTGCTGGTACATACTTTCTCTAACCAAAGCAGCATATCACAAACCACAGCAACATCCAGCACTCTGTTTTGGATATACCACACCTGTCAGAAAAAGAGTACAAGATTGTTTCTTAAGTCCACAACATTCTGGTATGGAAAAACATTACAAAATTCCTATAATCATCATTGGGATTAAAGTATCAGGTACTAAGGAATTCTTCTTCATCCTCTTCTTTATCATTCATTTCGACCTTGGAACATACCGACCACAAGAAGACCCTTGGCAATACAAATCATTCTCTAAGAACATTCATGCATTCACTCTTTTGTTTGTTAAAATTTGCATAGTGAGTAAAAGAACATTACAATAACAGACAAATTAAATGTAGTAATTCTTTAGAATAACACCACCACTGTCCCTAGAAAGTAAATAAAGACATATTTTGTGTCTCCAAGAAAGTCATATACATCGTAATAAACAAGAAATATCAATAATAAAATCAAATATTTTATTAAA
>Ga0123352_10004276_pt1 | contig 20991 bp, 22 predicted proteins | sample TergutLab28metaG_FD_89700 | JGI IMG/M metagenome (GOLD analysis project Ga0123352, IMG submission 89700) | Labiotermes labralis P1 segment gut microbial communities from Petit-Saut dam, French Guiana - Lab288 P1 | ecosystem: Host-associated > Arthropoda: Insects > Digestive system > Gut ...
CACAGGAGACTTTATACTTAACTTTGACCAAATTGATGATGCAAGCAGAAATTTTAGAAGTATCAGCGGCAGTCTTGGCGACTCATCAAGCAGTTTGCGTGCAGTGGTAAGCCTGCTTGCCGGTCAAACCGGTTTCGGCATTCCTGGTATTCAAAGAAGTATTAATGATTTAGCCCGGGACTTAGAAAGGCTGGAGGATGATGTAAACAGCATTGCCCAATTTACTACAACTTTAAGCGAAACGACACAACGATATGAAAATATGGCACTTGCAGCACTGACAAGGTAAATGCGGCAGCAAAGACATGCCGCAATCCTGTCAAATCAAAAACTGCTTTGCGGGCATTTCGTTCCATCAAACGTGCATTTCGTCAGGTCACTCTCCAAAATATAAAATCTTGTGGCGAATTACTTTGCGTAGATTTCCAATCTGGTGCAGAGACAGAATAAGTTATAAGACAAATGTGACGATAAGCTCTCCATGTCGACTATAAAAGTCCAGGATTGGATGAGATAAAGAGAGAAGGTACTATAGTTCTCTGAAAAGGCAATATTGCTGGTGCCTTAGTTAGAGAACTATTCTTTTTTGCAAATTGCCAAGAAATATACACTGTGCTATGATTGTGAAAATTTCAACGATGCGGAAAGGAATAGTCAGAAATGAAAAAGCAAAACATAGCTGTATTCGCGTCCGGCGGCGGTTCAAATTTGCAGGCCATAATCGACGGCTGCGTGGCAAGTAAAATAAATGCCAATGTATGCGTGGTAATAAGCAACAACAGCAAATCAATGGCTTTGCAGCGGGCGCGGGATGCAGGCATTCCTGCGTTTCACTTTAGCGTGAAAAAAATCGCAAACCCCATTCAGCTGGAGCAAAGCATTCTCCAAACTTTGCTTACCTATGAAACAGACCTTATTTTTCTGGCTGGATACATGAAAAAAATTGACGCAAGTATTTTGCGTAAATATGAAGGCTGCATTTATAACATCCACCCTGCGTTATTGCCAAAGTACGGCGGGCAAGGGATGTTTGGTATACATGTTCACCAAGCCGTTATTGACGCGGGCGAAACCGAAACGGGAATAACCATCCACAAAGTAGACCCGGAATACGACACAGGCGAAATTGTGGCACAGTGTACCGTTCCGGTGAAAATAGACGATACGGCAGAAATTTTGGCCGCTCGTGTGCTTACGCGCGAGCATACGTTTCTGGTGGAAACGCTTGCAAAATTATGTAATGGGAGCAATCTTACATGAAAATTAACGTAGCAGTCGCAGGTCTGGGCTTTGGCAGCAGCTTCGCAAAAATATTTCATGCCCACCCCAATGTAGGTATGGTAAGGCTTTTTGACCCTGACAAAGAAATTATGGAAAGAACTGGAAGTGAACTTGATGGCGCAAAAACCTATAATTCGTTCGAAGACATCTTAAACGACAGCCATGTTGACGCAGTGCATATTGTGTCGCCAATCCCGCTGCACGAAGAACAAACAATAGCAACATTAAACGCGGGCAAGCATTGCGCATGCACGGTTCCAATGGCTATCTCATTGGAAGGCATACGCAAAATCGTCGAAGCCAAGCGGCGCTCTGGCAAAAATTATATGATGATGGAAACCACGCTGTACACGTATCAATTTTTCTATATCCAGCAAATGATAAAAAACAACGAACTGGGTCGCATACAATTTATGCGCGGCTCGCATTATCAAGATATGACCGGCTGGCCAAGCTATTGGATGGGCCTGCCGCCTATGTTTTACGGAACCCACGCAATTGGCCCCATGGTGGCCTTGTCCGGTTCGCGAATAGAGCGTGTCGTATGCTTTGGCTCTGGCACAATGGATGCCGCTTTGCACACGCAATATGGCAACCCATTTCCGGTACAAAGTGCACTTTTCGCATTTGAAAATGGCATGAAAGCGGAAGCAACGCGCACGTTATTTGAAACAGTCCGCGAATACCAAGAGGGTCTGTTCATATATGGAAGTGACGCAAGCTTCGAATGGGGCTTTTTGGATAGAGACGACCCATATGTGACGCGCTTTACCCCCGTATCGGAAGGGCGCGGCAAAAAGACAGCCACTAACCAAGTTGAAATGCCTAATTATGCAGCCCTACTGCCGGAATCCATACAGCCTTTTACCCTGCGCGACGGCAAATTTGACCCATTAAACCCGCATCTTAAAGGGAAGGGCGGCGGCCACCACGGCTCGCACCCGCATATGGTACATGAATTTGTAATGAGTATAGTAGAAAACCGCAAGCCGTGGATTGACGAAATTATGGGCGGCAATATTACCGCAGCGGGAATTTGCGCTCACGAATCTGCAATGAAAGACGGCGCAATGGTTGCCGTACCGAGGTTTTAACATGCCAGCAATATTGACACATTACATCGCAGGGCAGGCAGTACTAAATAACCTGCCAGCGACAATTCGCGAAAAAATACAGCCTTGTGAACAGCTGTACAACTTAGGCACCCAGGGGCCGGATATATTTTTTTATTATATCCCGGGCGCGGTACGCCAACGCTCGCGTGGCATTGGCGGCTATATGCACCGCAATAATCTGGGGCTTTTTTTAGCGCAATTGGCCAGGGAAGCAAGTATGGCCGAAGATTATGCGTCGTATGACCATCCTGTCATTCCGGGCTCGACCAGGAATCTTCATGAAAATGAATCAAAACCAAGTTTAACTTGTACGAAAAGCGATAAACTTGGTTTAAGGAATTATAGCCTAAAGATTGCGGGTCAAGCCCGCAATGACATAATCTGCAATAAAGACATCATATTCTCGTACGCTGCCGGTTTTATCATGCACTACCTCGTAGACAGTCACACGCACCCGTATGTGTATGCCAAAACGGAAAAAAGCGGTGCGTCAAAAATAAAGAACAGTACCGACCATCACGAGTTTGAAGCAGCAATTGATATAGCAATGCTAGAAATTTTTAGCGGCAAAAAGCCCGCTAACTATAAATTGTGTAAACTGATAGATGCTGACGTAGCGCATATTACCACGGCTTCTGCGGCAGCAAGCGAGGCAATTCGTACCGTGTATGACCGTCAGGTTTCCGCAAAAGATGTACGAAAGGCCATGCGCTATATGGTACAAATTGTGCGGCTAATTCAATCGCGCAATGGGCGGCGCAAAAAATTAATAGGATTGGCAGAAAAACTGATTTTGGGCCACCCGCTAAATGCCAGCATCATCCACGACCAGAATATTGACAGCAGTATCGATTATTTAAACGAAAAAAGACAACCCTGGCAGGCGCCATGGGAAGCTATGACCAGCACAGACAGCTTTCTTGACCGCTATCAAGCGGCTGTAGACGAAGGCTTGCAAATTATACAACTACTCCACGACTATGTATATGAAAGCTTGCCCGTAGAAACGTTTCATGCAAAACTCGGCAATCGTTCGCTTAAAACAGGGCTAGAATGCGAGGCAGTGTCATGCGAACTGTAGTAGTAATAGGCGGCGGCCCGGCGGGTATGATTGCTGCCGGCACAGCTGCCGAACACGGCGCGAAAGTGATTTTGCTTGAAAAAAACGAAAAGCTTGGCAAGAAGCTGTATATCACGGGCAAGGGGCGCTGCAACCTTACAAACAATACAGATATCCAGGGGCTGCTTGCGCACACTGTATCCAACCCGCGGTTTATGCAGTCTGCATTCCATGCGCTGGATGCCGCGGCACTTATGGTATTTTTCGAGAAGCTGGGCACGCCGCTAAAAACCGAGCGTGGCGGACGCGTCTTCCCCGTAAGTGACAGGGCAGATGATATTACAAGGGCATTGGCCGCATACATGCGCCTGGGGGGTGTGGATATTAGGCTTAATTGCACTGTACAAAGTGTAGATACGGTTGCAAACGGGTTTGTAGTCTGCACCTCTGCTGGTTCTATTCCCGCCGACGCCGTCGTAATTGCCACGGGTGGCCTGTCATATCAGTCTACCGGCAGCACCGGCGACGGTTTCAAATTTGCAAAAAGCTTTGATCATACTGTAACGCCAACGTTCCCGTCGCTTGTCCCAATTGCCGTAAGCGAGCCCTGGGTCGCAGATTTGGAAGGCCTAAGCCTTCGCAATGTGAAAATAACTGCAAGAGAGGCGCAGCCGAGGAAGCGTAGCGGGGATTCACTCCCCGCGGAGCGGCGGGGTTTGGGGCAGCGCCCCATTATTTATGAATCTTCCGGCGAAATGCTTTTTGCCCGCACCAGCGTAACAGGCCCAATAATCCTACGTGCCAGCGCGTATTTGACACAAAAACTGGCGCAAGGCATATCGTTTAGCTTGGAAATTGACCTAAAGCCCGCCCTTTCTCACGAGCAGCTGGATGCCAGAATTTTGCGCGATTTTGCGGATGCCCAAAATAAAAACTTCGCAAACGCACTGGACAGCTTACTTCCGCAAAGGCTAATATCTATTATAATCGCACTATCACAAATACCGCCTGATAAAAAAGTAAACGCTATCACCAAGCAGGAACGGCAAGCACTGGTTGCAATTTTAAAGGCATTGCCGCTAACACCAACAAAAACTACAGGTTATAGCGAGGCCGTAATTACAAAAGGCGGCGTTGCAGTTAAAGAAATAAACCCATCGACAATGATGTCCAAAAAGCAACCGGGTCTATTTTTTGCGGGCGAAGTGCTGGATGTGGATGCATTAACAGGTGGGTACAATTTGCAAATTGCATTTTCTACCGGCTATTTGGCCGGATATTCCACTGTGCAAAGCAATTATTAATATTACAGTCGGTCAATTTAAGATTGACCGATACGATTGCTTCGCAATCGTCTGCACCTTCCTTCGCTTTGCTCCGGTCGGTACGGGGCGTTCGTGCAACTAAAATTTTGCTCATGAGGCTATGCCTCAAGCAAAATTAAGTTGACTCACTATACAAAAAATGGAGGAGCAAAACTCTATGCTAAACTTTCCGACAATTAGTTTTCCGGGTAATTGTGATGAAGCTATTACCTACTACAAAGAGGTACTTTTACAACACCCTATACAAATTTCCCCGTGTTTGTTATAATTCGCTTGTTAGAAATCATGGTTCCATTAAAAAGGAGATAGCGTCATGACACAAATCCAATCCGAACCAGGTGGCAAGGTAATTATATCTGACGAAATTATTGCCACAATAGCAAGTAAAGCCGCTCTGGAGGCCGAAGGCGTTACCGGGCTTGGCGGTTTTTTTGCAAGTGCTACCACTAATAAAGCTCTTCGCAAATACTTAGCAAGGGGCGTAAATATTGCCGTTACTGGCGATAAAGTGCGATTGGCACTTGCTATAAGCGTAAAAATGGGTACAAAAATTCACGAAATTTCCAAAGATGTACAAGAGCGAGTAAAAGCCGCCATCGAGACAATGACGGGGCTTACGGTGCTGGAAGTTAACATTCGCGTAGGTGCTGTTTCACCCGAAAGACGCCGCGCATAATGACAAGACGCGATGCACGCCGCCACGCCTTCGCGCTGGTTTTTCAGTTGCCGTTTCACAATGAAGCCACGGTAGAAGCCCTTGCCGAAGCAAAAAAATGGTATTACGATGGCCTGGATGGCGACCCGGACAGCCCAAACCGCCCAAAGGGCAAAAATGCCGATTATATAGACCGCGCGGTATGGGGCGTTTTTGACCGGCGGCAGCAAATTGACAGCGTCATAGACAATTTCCTGCGCGATTGGGACTTAAACAGAATCAACAAAATTGACTTGGCCATTATGCGTCTGGCAATTTATGAAATGCTTTGCGAGCCTGACGTTCCCCTCGGCACCGCCGTAAATGAGGCTGTAGAACTGGCAAAGGAATACGGCTCGGACGACTCACCGTCGTTTGTCAACGGTATTTTGGGCAATGTTTCACGCAGTATCAAAGTCGAGCGTGCAGCACCAGTCCCAAAAAGCGCGTCGTCGCGCTTCCCGAAGGAAGCGGAAGCGGGATTCATTCCCGATGTAGCGGCGGGGTTTGGGGCAGCGCCCCATTCAAATGAATAGACAAATTTTCACCGTTTCGCAAGTTAATCGCTATGTGAAACGCGTGCTGGAATCTGACGCACTGCTTGCGGGTGTCTTTATCGAGGGCGAGCTTTCAAATTTTAACGCACATTCGTCTGGGCATTTGTATTTCACAATAAAGGACGCAAACGCCGCAATATCTGGCGTAATGTTTAAAGCTCATACGGCTAATTTAAACTTTGAACCTAAAAACGGTATGAAAGTTATCGCCTTTGGGCAATTATCCCTGTATGAAAAAACAGGACAGTATCAAGTTTATGCAGAAATATTTGAACCCGCAGGTGTGGGCGGTTTACAGCTTGCCTTCCGCCAACTAAGCGAAAAGCTGCAAAAAGAAGGGCTTTTTGATGAAGAACGCAAACGCCCAATTCCTGCATTTGCGCACAAGGTTGCAGTTATAACCAGCCCCACGGGCGCGGTGGTTCATGATATTATCCGTACAATTCGTGGGCGTAATCCTGTAATAAAAATTGTGGTTATACCCGCAAAAGTTCAGGGCGATGGTGCGGCGGTTGACCTTGCCCAAGCTATAAAATTTGTTAACGCCAGCGTTGACGCCGATACTATTATACTTGGCCGCGGCGGCGGTTCTATCGAGGATCTTTGGGCCTTTAACGAAGAAATTTTGGCTCGTGCAATTGCGGCATCAAAGACACCAATAATTTCTGCTGTGGGTCATGAAACGGATTTTACTATTTCGGACTTTGTGGCGGATATGCGAGCCGCAACACCTACCGCGGCGGCAACGGCCGTTGCGTACGACCATGCACAAATGGTAAATTACATTGCTAATTTGCGCGTTCAGCTTGCAAAAAATCTTGTCGAAAATGTGCGAGGCCGCATAGATTATGTACAAACGCTTGTAACACAGCTAAACCGCCATGCGAAAAACCGCCTGGCCCGTGAGTGGCAAAACCTTGCCCATCATGAAGCCCTTTTGGAAAAAGTGTCGCCCTATGCGGCATTTAAACGCGGTTATGCGCTTGTGCACCACGAAAATCGGTTGGTTACTGGCGCGCATGGGTTGCAAGCTGGGCAAGCATTAGACCTAATTTGGGCAGACGGCACCGCCACTGCCACCATAGAGGAAGTAAATTATGCCAAAAAAGAAAGCGAACTTTGAAACCGATATAGCCCGTCTCGCAGAAATTGTAGAGCAGGTAGAAGACGGCGAAACAGAATTGGATGTTGCAATTGCTTTGTACAAAGAAGGCTTGGCACTTGCAGAAAAATGCGGCAAGGTTCTAAGCCAATACGAAGAGGAAGTGCTAATACTGCAAAAAGATACTTCGGGTAGCATCAGAGATGAAGAAAATTGATGATGCGGATGGGAGTAGAGTAGTGAAAATAAAAAAATGTCCATCATGTAGTCATAAAAATGTTTCATTTTCAAGCCATTGTGAAGAATGTAATACTGACATTGTGAATGAAAAAATCTACACGATACCACTGCCGCCGACTGACAGCGTAAGTGAATATAGGGCAAGGCGATTCCTTATATCATCTGTATTTTTGATTGTGTTTGTCATAGTCATGGGTGTTTTATTATTAATAAGTCATTTCGTATAAATATAATCCATAATGTCGGAGGTAATGATAATGAGATCTTCAGAATTTTGCGATATCGCGGAAAATACCGAGCAAGAGCAACAATTGTTCCGTAAATTGCGTTGCCGCAGGAAAACTTTTTAGAGGTAAACAATGAGAGACGCATTCTCGGTATTTTTAACTAACCGCCATTTGCTAACCGCTTTGGCTGCGATGGTACTTGCACAAATTCTAAAAGTCTTTTTCGACTATTGGCGTACAAAATCTTGGCAAAGAGCATTGCTTTTTAGCACTGGCGGTATGCCAAGTTCCCATAGCTCGCTTGGTGTGTCGCTTGCGGTGTCTGTTGGGATATACGAAGGCTTTGAAACACCGCTTTTTGCTATTTGTGCGGTGCTGGCACTGGTTGTTATGCATGACGCGCAAGGTATTCGCCGTGCAGCGGGGCAGCAGGCCGAGGCTATCAATTTTTTGTTTTCTAAGTTGGAAGATCAGGGCATTAAGCTTGATAAAAAATTAAAGGAACTGCTTGGACACAGGCCCATAGAGGTTATGGCCGGCGGGCTTTTGGGGCTAATAGTAGCCTTGGCAGCATTTGCGATTTTCCCACCGGGGTAAGTGCCCAATTATTTATAAGGAGGGTCATACATGACACTTGATAAACTACAGACAAAACACGCGTTAAGGCGGCTTAAATCGCACGAACTAACAGCACTGGCCGCCGACATTCGAAAATTTTTAATTCACAGTATTGCGAATACGGGCGGGCATTTGGCTTCCAACCTTGGGGTTGTGGAGCTTACTTTGGCATTGCATTCTGTATTTAACACACCAATGGATAAAATAGTTTGGGATGTTGGGCATCAGTCGTATATACATAAAATTTTGACAGGCCGCAGACATCGGTTTAATTCATTGCGTCAATTGGATGGGCTAAGTGGGTTCCCCAAATCTACGGAAAGCCCACACGACGCATTTGATACAGGGCACAGTTCCACCGCAATTTCCGCTGCGCTTGGGCTTGCCGTTGCCCGTGACTTGAATGATGAAAATCACAAAGTTATAGCCGTAATTGGCGATGGGTCAATGACTGGCGGGCTTGCGTATGAAGGGCTAAACAATGCCGGCCGTGCCAATACAGACCTGCTGGTGATACTAAATGACAACCAGATGTCCATCAGCCAAAATGTGGGCGCTATTTCCCGTCATTTGAACCAATTACGTACAGCAAGCGGATACCTTTGGGCCAAAAGGGATGTACGCACCATACTTGAGAATTTGCCTGTGTTGGGCGAAACAATAGCAAAAGGTATAGAATCTGCAAAAAGTATGGTAAAATACGCAATACTGCCCGGGGTGCTATTCGAAGAGTTAGGTTTTAAGTATTTTGGGCCTATTGATGGGCATGATATCCAGTCACTAAAAAAAGTTTTACGTCAAACGAAAAAAATAAAAGGGCCGGTATTGGTGCATGTTCTCACCAAAAAAGGTAAAGGTTATGATCATGCAGAGCGTTTGCCGTCAAGCTTTCATGGTATTGGCAAGTTTTGCGTAGATACCGGGATGCCGCGCGTCGCCCCATGTGCCCCTAAATTTACTGGCATTTTTGCAAAGGCATTGATAAAACATGCCGAAGTAGACGAACGAATTGTGGCGGTAACCGCAGCCATGCTGGATGGGACAGGCCTCTCTGCATTTAAGGATAAGTTCCCGCACAGGTTTTTTGATGTTGGTATTGCAGAGGGCCATGCGGTAACATTTGCGGCTGGGCTTGCAAAAGGCGGGCTTCGCCCGGTGGTAAGTATTTATTCAAGCTTTTTGCAACGTGCCTATGACCAAATTGTTCATGATGTTGCAACGCAAAACTTGCCCGTCATTTTCTGCATAGATAGGGCAGGCGCGGTTTGTGCAGAGGGGGAAACCCATCAGGGGGTTTTCGATTTTGCCTACCTTTCTCATATACCAAACATGACAGTTTTGGCTCCAAGCTGCGAAACGGAACTTAAAGACATGTGCAAATTTGCACTTACGCATAATGGCCCTGTTGCAATCAGGTATCCAAATCAAACCGCTCCGGAAATAAAAATCCCACGTGAAAAAATTAAGCATGGGCGTTCGCAATTGATAGTAAAAGGCGGCGAAATTGCAATAGTGTCTGTAGGTGTTATGCTGGAGACGGCGCTGGCTGTCGTGGACAAGCTATGCGAAAGCGGGCATTCGCCGGCCCTATATAATGCGCGGTTTGTTAAGCCGGTGGACGCGGCACTTGTACAGGAACTGCAAAATTACAAATATGTGTTCACCATCGAAGATGCTGCGCTGCAAGGCGGGTATGGCCAAAACATTAACCCATCACATGCATTCGCATTTCCGGATTCATTTTTAGAAACCGGCACACGAGAAGAGTTATTTACACGCTACGGGCTGGATGCACAGTCTATAGCGGAAAAAATATTACAAACAATAAAGTAAGCGCGCCGTCGCGCTCCCCGCAGGCGTAGCCGAAGGAAGCGGAAATGGGCTTTGCCCGTTGTAGCGGCGGGGTTGTAGGGGCAGAGCCCCTACTCAAACAGAAAAGGAGAAAATTACAATGGAAAGCAGAAAGAAACGCAATCAGGAAATTGAACGTAACAAAAAGCAAAAACGCCGCGTGTCGGCAGGCATAGGTGTAGCAGTCGTATTGGTAATCCTTGCGGGAATTGCATGGTTTGCATTTGATGCACACCGCCGCAGCTGGATTATGACCTTTGAGGGGCAGCGTATTCCCACCAACGAGTTGCGCTTTATGATGGAAAACCAAGATTGGTGGGTTTCCCCTGAAGAGATAACGGAGCGTGCAATGGCTGACTTAATACAATCACTAACCATCATACACCATGCAAACAGGCTGAACCTTGGAATGACAAATGAAGAACGCGATATACTTCTTGCTAACGTTGATAGTCACAGCGTCTTATCAGATACTAGAATGGCAGAATTTTTTAGCGTAGGCAATATGTTCGAGCGGCTATTTGACTATTATGTGCCGGAATTTGCGCTTGACGCGGCAGACTATCAAGATGAAATTGCAGAGTATATCGAAGCCCGCCGCCCATTTTATGCGCCATCGGAAGTTATGTATATCCTAAACGAAGATCTGGGTGTTCTTTTGTCTGTGCAGACAAGCGTGTTTGACGATGCAGGCACAGAGTTTGCAGATTTTGTATTACAATACTGCGAAGAGCATATTGCGCATGAAATTGAAAGCCCAAATAAGTTATCGATTGCCGAACTGGAAGGCGTTATTGACCCGATGGATATGCTTATGCTTATGGACTTACAACCGGGTGAAATGTCTGAAATCATCATGTTTAACGATTCATTCCTGCTGCTGTATATGTATAGCCGTGGAGAAATTGCGGATTCTGAAATTCAAGAGTCATTTCTTTCAAATATGGCTTTAGAGCTTCGTCGTGAACAGTTCAATGAAATATTTGAAGAATTAGTTGAAAATGCTGCGGTTGAAATTAACCAACGCGCACTGGACTCGCTGTAAACTACTATGGCAACCAACGTTGGCGTTATAACAAACAATGACAAAGACCCGGGGCTTGCGTATACCGCGCTGGTTTGCGACTTTTTGGCTTGCCAAGGTGTAATTGTTTCCAATGAACATGACGAAAATTTGCTGGATGCGAAATTTTGGATAATACTTGGCGGCGACGGTACAATGCTTCGCTATTCTCATGTTGCCGCAGTGCATAATATACCGCTATTGGGTATTAACCTGGGTAATCTTGGCTTTTTAACCGATGCGGAGAAGCAGGACGGGCTGGAGGCAATTGCCAACGTCTTAAAAGGGCGATACAAAACAGAAAAGCGGTTGATGCTACAACTGAATGATGATGCACTTGCCCTAAATGACATTTGCGTAGGCACTGCTGGTGGCCTCAAGACTTTTTCGATATATGTAAACGGCCAATTGCTAAACACCATCCGTGCAGACGGCATAATTGTTGCCACCCCTACGGGTTCTACTGCATATAACTTATCTGCCGGCGGGCCGATATTGATGCCTGGTGGGCAAATGATGGTAATAACCCCCGTTTGCCCGCATAGTTTAAATACCCGCCCCTTGGTAATTGGTGCCGATGATGTTGTAAAAATTGAAGCCCATCAAGTTTCACCGGTATTTGTAGATGGCGAAAACAAAGGCGAACTTGAGCCGAATAGTGGTATAGAAATAAGAAAGTCCCGTTGCTATACAACGACTATTACAACTGTACCATCGCACTTATATGCAGTATTAAGGAGGAAAGCGCTCCTATGAAAACCGAACGGCAAAAAGCAATTTTGCAATTAGTGCAAACAAAAGATATTTTTACGCAGGAAGAATTGACATTGGCGCTTGCAGAAGCTGGATTTTCTGCGGCGCAGGCAACGGTAAGCCGCGATATTCGTGAACTTAGGCTAACCAAGGAGCCTACCGACAGCGGCCAAAAATATGCCGCGCCTGCAAAGGACGATGAACCGGGCCACCGTTTGGCACGCATTTTTCGTGATGGGCTGGTTTCGACAGATTATGCCGGGAATATGTTGGTTTTGCGTACTTTAAGCGGCATGGCCATGGCGGTTGCTTTGGCCCTTGACAACATGGATTTACCAGAAATAGTCGGCTCCATAGCAGGGGATGATGTTGTAATGAGTGTAGTTAGAACCGAAGCAGAAGCTGCGGCACTTGCCGAAAAATTTGCGCCATGATAGATCATTTACGTATAGAAAATGTCGCGCTTATAGATGAGGTAGAAGTCAATTTCGCCCCCGGTTTAAACATTTTGACCGGGGAAACAGGCGCAGGCAAATCCATTTTGGTAGACTCTATAAACTTTTTGCTTGGCGGTAAAGCCACTCGCGAGCTAGTGCGCGTAGGTGCCGATTTCGCCTTTGTAGAAGGTATTTTAGAATGTACAGACCCCTTTGTAAAAGCGGGTCTTTCTGAATTTGGGGTGGATACAGCAGACGACCAAATTGTGCTATCCCGTATGATGCATGTAGACACAGGCAAAACAGTTTGTAAAATAAACCGCCGAACGGTAACAGTGGGCATGTTAAGAGATGTAGCATCATTGCTTGTGGATGTCCACGGTCAGCACGAGCATCAAAGTTTATTGGATTCTGGCAAACAAATGCGCCTTTTAGACCAATTTTGCGGTGCAGAGCTTGAGAGTCTAAAAGCAACACTTGCAGAACATCTGAAACAATATCGTGAAACCGACAAGGCAATAAAAAATATTGCGGGTATAGGAAACCAACGTGATGCACAAATTGAAATATGGCGGTTTCAATTAGCGGAAATAGAAAAGGCGGTATTAAAGCCCGGCGAAGAAGATAATCTTACAGAAAAACGCAACCGTTTAAGCAGTTTAGACAAGCTGGAAAAGAACGCAAGGGGTGCGCTTGAACTATTGTATAGAAGCAACAATATTCAGCTTTGCGCTGTGGACCAGGTTTCCCGCGCGTCGGCCATGGTTGCCGAAATCTCGCGCATTGATTCCGCCCGCGAACCGCTTCTGGCAAATATAATTGAAGCGTCTCAACTTTTGCAAGACATCGTAGCACATTTGCGCGATTATACCGACGAACTTGACGCAGATCCAAATGAATTGGAAAAAATAGAAGCGCGCCTGGATGTAATTTATCGCACAAAGAAAAAATATGGCGGCGACGTCGAATTTATACTCAAAAAACAACAAGAACTGCAGCAAAACCTAGACAACTTGGAAAATAGCGATGCGGAAATTGCGCGTCTAAAGCATACACGCCGCAAAATAGTTATGCAAATAACTACAGTTTGTGACGAAATTAATGCCCTTCGCACCGAGGCAGCCCAAAGAGTTGCCACGGGAATAAGCGAAGTTTTAAAAGATTTGGGCATGAAAAACGCCCGCTTCTTTGTAGATATTAAACGCAAAACCGCATTTGGCTCAGACGGAAACGACATTGTAGAATTCATGATTTCGCCCAACCCCGGCGAGCCAGAAAAGCCGCTAAAGCGCATAGCATCCGGCGGCGAAATGTCCCGCATAATGCTTGCCATAAAAACCGTGCTGGCCGATGCCGACCATATGGATACTGTAATTTTTGACGAAGTAGACACCGGCGTAAGCGGCCGCACCGCCCAGCAAGTTGCCGAAAAACTAATGGGCATAAGCCGCCGCCGCCAAATTTTGTGTATCACCCATTTGCCGCAAATTGCCGCGATGGCAGACACACATTTTTTAATCGAAAAATCCGCACAAGATCAACGCACGGTAACGCGTGTTTTCCCATTGCAAAGTGAAGCAATGACAAGTGAACTTGCCCGCCTTATAGGCGGCGCGCAAATAACTGAAGCGACAATGGCTGCCGCCCGGGAAATGAAATCCCAGGCGAATGAGATGAAATAGGAAGGAGCTTTATTATGTGCCTAACTGAATTACGTGACCGCGTACTAATGCTTAACGTGCTGGAAAAACGGATGCAAGCCATGAGAAGTGAAACTACAAAAGCCAAAGACGAAGTGGCAAGGCAGCTTCGCAACTACGAGCGCGAAAGTAAAGATGTTGAGCGACTGCAAAAAGATTCGTTTTCGACATTCCTGTTCAAATTGGTCGGAAAATATGAAGACAAACTAGAAAAAGAGCAACGGGATGAAATTAACGCAAAAATTAATTATGACCGTGCCGTAACTCATCTGGAGCAACTTGAAAATGAACGCCGCGAACTTGGCACACGTATCACAAATTTGAAATTGGAAGCGCAAATATTTGAAACCGAACTTGATAACCGGCGGCAAATGCTTGCAGGCAAATTGTCCGAGCCTACTGGTATACATTTCGCATGGCTGGAAGACCAGCGTAACGACATTATTTCGCAAATTACCGTGATAGAAGAAGCACTTAAAGTGGCGGTTCGTGCAAAAAACACGGCCAAGCAAGTAGCTAAATCGCTGGAAAGTGCCGAAAGCTGGGCAACATTTGACGTTTTTGGCGGCCGTGGCGTAATTACGCATATGGCAAAATACTCCCATATAGATGATGCTGAAGAAAAGTTTAACATCCTGTCTCACGATTTGCGCGAGCTACGGGACGAAATTGGCGATATACAAGGCCTGACTGATATATCATCCGGCCAACGCGCTGTGGATTTTTGGTTCGATAATATTTTTACCAGCCTGTCTGTTCGCCAAAAAGTTGCAGACAATGCAGGGCAGATTAAAAACTTGATAGGCGGCATCAGGCAGGCAGAAAACGCGCTTAAAGAAAAATTGTCCGAAAAGGAAAAAGAGTTTGCGAAAAACAGGCAGCAAGAAGAAGAATTGCTGTTGTCAATATAGGTTTTCGTTAAAGTTCGCCAAAAATTGCCACAAAAAAATAGCATAAAAAAAAGTCTCCCGCAAATACTAGGCTCGTAATGGTGAGTGTAACAAATCACCATCAACCAAAAGTTAAAAGGAGACAAAATAATGAACACATCAAAATCAAACACACATTCAGTACCTCAAGCTAAAGATGCTATGAACAAATTCAAGTATGAAGTTGCCAGCGAAATTGGCGTACCTTTGAAACAAGGTTACAATGGCGACCTTACCAGCGCACAAGCCGGTTATGTAGGCGGCTACATGGTTAAAAAAATGATCGAAGCCCAAGAAAGACAAATGGCTGGCGGATCATCTCTGTAAGTATATAAATGAAAAGCCCTGTCGGACAGTTTGTCTGGCGGGGCTTTTTCATCTGCTAGGAAATTGCTCACACAATTTCCGTCGCTCAATGGGGCGCTGCCCCAAACCCCGACGCTACAGCGGGAATGAATCCCGCTTTCGCTTCCTCTGGGAAGCGGCGTAGCCGCTTTTCATTTGACAAATCCCCGTTCATATGTCAAAATCCCCAGAAAACATTGGAAAGGTGATGTTTGAATATGGAACTTTCGAAATTTACAGATTATCGCCAAAAAATAGTGGATAACTGTTCCAAAGTAATTGTGGGGCAGGAAGATGTTTTACGCTTGGTGGCAATCACGTTTATATGTGGCGGGCATGTGCTGCTTGAGGACGTACCCGGTACGGGCAAAACAATGTTACTAAAGGCGTTTTCAAAAACCGTGGGCGGCGCGTTTAAGCGTATTCAATTTACGCCGGACCTTTTACCGTCAGACCTTACGGGTATTAATTTCTATAACCAAAAAGTAGGGGATTTTGAGTTTAGACGCGGGCCGCTTTTTGCAAATATTATTTTGGCGGACGAAATTAACCGTGCCACGCCGCGTACCCAGTCCAGCTTGCTGGAGGCAATGGAAGAACGGCAAATTACTGTGGATGGCATCACACATATGCTGGAGAAGCCGTTCATGGTTATGGCAACACAAAACCCATTGGAATCCTATGGTACGTTTCCGTTGCCGGAGGCGCAAACGGACCGCTTTTTTATGCGGCTCTCGCTTGGGCGGCTGGCGCGTACCCAGGAAATAGAAGTGCTGGCACGGCCGTCTACAGAGGATATTCTTGAAGGCTTGACGCAAGTCGTGTCGCTGTCGGAAACGGCATATGTACAGGAAAAATACCATAGTGTGGCTGTATCTCACGATGTTAAGGCATATATCATGGATATTGTAGAGGCGACGCGCGATGGGCAACAGTTTGCTGCAGGGGTGTCTACCCGTGGGGCGATTGCATTGTACAGGGCGGCTAAGGCTTGTGCTGCCATAAATGGGCGTGATTTCGTAACCCCGGAAGATGTAAAATTTGTTGCGCCACATGTACTTACACACCGTTTAAGCGGCATTAGCGGCAGTATAAAAATAGCTTTGACTGGCATAATCGAGAGTATTCCCGTACCCTTAGAGGGCTAAGGCCATGGTTGTCCCGATAATATTTTTGGTTGTGTTTGCAGGCCTTGTTTGGTTTTTGCAAAAAAGGTCTATTCGTACTGCTTTAGACGGCGTGGAATATAGCCGCGAGGTATCCCAAATTTTAAACGCGCCGGGTGAGGAATTCACGCTTACAACCACTATTACCAACACGAAATTCAAGATTGTCCCGTTTATAGAAGTTAAAGAAGAAATATCCCAGGAGCTTAGCAACAGTTTTAGGACATTTTTGATGCCAAGGTCAAAATATGTGCGCAGGGTAAAAGGGTCACTGCCCCAGCGCGGGCGATATCTTTTTTCCCGTGCGGAAATTGACGGTGGCGACTTTTTGGGCATAAGCCAAAATATCAAGCCCTACCGCACCAGGTGCGAAATTATAATTTACCCACAGGAAATAAAGGGCGGCCATCTGGAGCGCATGATGGGCAGTTTTATGGGCGATATTTCTGTACAGCGTTTTATCGCGCCAGACCCTATTTTGGTTATGGGTTTTAGTGAATACACCGGGCGTGAGCCAATGAAGTCCATATCTTGGGCGCAAACGCTGCGTTCTGGACAAATGATGGTCAAAAGTTACGATTACACAACCGAACCTTCCACCACAGTTGTGCTTAGCTTAGATTTTTTGACCGGCCACCAACTAAAACTACCGCCTGAATCTGCCCAATTGGTGGAAACCTGCCTGTCTATTGCCCGTACTGTTTGCGAAACTTTGAGCAAGCACAAAATTCGATACGACTTTTTTTCTAATATATCCCCCGGGGATACGGCAAACGCATGGGCCTATGTGCCGGAAGGCTTTGGCGAAAGGCATTTGTCAAATATTTTAACCGGGCTTGGGAATGCTATGCTGTTTAGAAGCGAAACATTGCAGCAGCTTACGCAGCGTGTAGCTCAAAAGCAAATGGCGCACAAGTCTGTACTGTTTATTGTGCCTGACCAAGAAGATAAAAATTTGCATGTGATACGGCAAACGGCTAAGGAACTTACGGCTGTAAGGGTTATCGCGGCTGATAAGCTTGGGGGTGCTGTATGAAATTTATTCTAAAACTAATTGCAGACCTTTGCTTTTATCTAACGTTTGCAACAGTTGCAATGAACGAGTTGTCGCGGTTTGTGCCAAACTTTATTTGGTTTGTGCCAGCTGGGGCGTATGTAATTTATGCGGTAGTTACGCATCGCAAATTTGGGGAAAATATTTATTACCGCACGGTTTTTATGCTGTATGTAAAAATTTTTGCGGCATATTCAGTGCTGGCAATTTTGCCGATACCTTTGTTTATGGAGTTTTATCAACGCGTATCTCTTCCGCTGGCGTTGCTGTTTTTTGTGTCCGCAACATCGCTGATGCGGCTTAGTCGACACAGCGACAAGGTACAAGGGCGGCTTTCCGGCAAGCTGGTTAGCAGCGGGCCTATTATCGCGCTGGTTTTTGTTACGGTGCTTATAAGCCTCGCATGGGCTACCGGTATTTTTGGCACAATTGCGTCCGCATTTTATTTCGACATTTTCATTCCGCTATTTCTTTTGGCTGCACGAGGGCTTATATTTCTGCTTGGCCCTTTATTAAACTTGTTGATTCGACCACAAGACCCGACTATTTATGAGTACGAAGCGGCAGAACTTGAACAACAGGCGTATGAGGGTGGTTTCTTAGAGGGTTTTGATAGGATTACCCCAATTGATGTGTTAGCTCCGATATTGGTTGGGCTGGTAATTATAATTATTGTAGCTTTAGTAGTTCTATTAGTCAGAGCGTTGGCAAAAAAAGCTATCACAGTATTTGACGAAGACGGCGTTGTACAAGAGCGTATTCCTTTGGACAAGGTCGCAAACCGGCGCGGCAAGCAAAAAAACAAAATGCGCAAGGTCTATTCTCGATTTTTGGTAAAATGTCGCAAAAACGGCATAAAAAATGAAAATCACTTAACCAGCGAAGATTATCGAGGTTTTGCTGCCGATAAATTTGGCATGGAAGATGACCTTCAAAAATTAAGGGAAATTTATTTGCCCATACGATATAACGATGCAGAACTACGTGCAGAAGATTTAAGTTTTGCAAAAAAACTTGTCGCGAAGTTAAAATCTATTCGTTAGGGCTCCAGCCCATGCGCTCGCGCACCATTTGCAGATATTCTTCGCGATGTTGTGCGCGCTGGGCTTGGCTTCTGGCGCGGTGGGCGTCGCGTTCGCCCTCGGGGGTTGCCATGGTTACACTAAGGCGGCCCCTTGCATTTTCCTGTATGCTAAAGCCTATGCCAATGTAGTAATATGTTGGGTTAAGTAAAAAATCGCGGCTTGCCTCGGTGTTCATTACACGGTTAACGATTTCTGCAACGCAATCCCGGCTAAATGGCCCGTCGCTAACCGTGTGTGATGACGAATGCGCGCTTGTAACCCTGGTTCTTGCATAACCCATCCAACGATGGTGTCTTTCCTGATGCGTCCGCCCGTCGCTGGCCACATTGCGCCCAAAATTGTTATTGCGCATATCCAGGCTATGCTCGATGCTGGTAACAATTGCGGGTGTATAAAATACATATCCATGAATACCCTCTGCCACACGATGGTAATTTATATGTTCTAAAAACCACTCTTGTACTTCGAAGTGGTTCATTTCGTATCCGCGTAAATCTAACGGTGGGATGTAAAACGGGGTTGTAACCAAAATAATATTATCAGGGGTATCTGTGGTATCTGAGGTGTCTTGTACATCGCCGGTTCTTGCTAATATTTCGAGGTTTAGGTCAAAAACAAAAAATATTATCACTGCGGTTATACCGGCCGTCAATAACACTATAGGTATCGATGTCAGAATGAATTTTTTCATGCTAACCTCTCCTGTCCATTTTTTTTGCATTATACCCCATTGTGTTTGAAGATGCAATTCTGGTACACTATGACAAAGGGTATGTAAATGTGAAAGAAACGACTGAAAGGAATGAATCAAGTATGAACATTTTACTAATAACCAGCGATCAGCAGCATTTCAACACAATAGGCAAGTTTAACCCGGAGATTAAAACACCAAACCTTGACCGCCTATGCGACGACGGCATCTACTTCGACCGTGCGTATACAGTAAACCCCACATGTACACCAACCAGGTCTACAATTATTACAGGCAAGTATCCGTCCCAGCATGGCGCATGGACATTGGGCACAAAACTGCCCGAGTCCGTGCATGTAATTGGCGAAGATTTTAAGGCGGCTGGCTATAAGTCAGCGTTGGTTGGCAAGGCGCATTTTCACCCGCTGGACAGCACGGACGAGTACTCATCATTGGAATCACAGCACATAATGAAAGATTTGGACTTTTGGCGCGGCTTTAACGGGCCATTCTATGGTTTTGACCATGTGGAGCTTGCCAGAAACCATGCCGTAGAAGACCATGTAGGCCAGCACTATGCAATCTGGATGGAGGAAAAAGGTCTAAAAGACTGGGAAGATTATTTTGAACCAAGCTACACAAAAAAGCATATTTGGGACTTGCCAGAAGAGTACAACTATAATACTTGGATTGCCGAGCGCACCAACGCCCTAATCGAAGATTTTGCCGCTAAAGATGAAAAATTTTTTATGTGGGCAAGCTTTTTTGACCCGCACCCTCCATATTACGCACCGCAACCGTGGGCATCTATGTACGACCCAAGCAAGCTTACACTGCCGGGTATTAACCCCGGCGAAACAGAACGCAACACAGAATTTTTCAAAATGTCGCAGCAAGAGTCACCGGATATATCGCCGTATAACCCCAGCGGTTTTGGCCTGCATGGCCTGCACAGCCACTTGCACGACCAAGACGAGCTTAGAAAAGACTTGGCAATTTACTACGGCATGACCAGCCTAATGGATAAATGCATTGGCACAATTTTAGACAAAGTAGAAAGCCTGGGTCTAAAAGACGACACTTTGGTGGTGTTTACTACGGATCACGGGCATTTTGTGGGTCATCATGGGCTTATTGCCAAAGGGCCGTTTATGTTTGAAGATTTGATTCGCGTACCATTTATAGTGCGCGTTCCTGGGCAAAAAAACAAAGGGACAGTTAGCAGTTCGATGCAATCGTTGGTAGACTTGGCTCCAACGTTCTTAAGCCTGTGCGGCATACGTCAGCCAGACGGTATGGCGGGCATCAACCAAAGCGCAGTTTGGGCCGGGGAATGCCAAGGCGCGCGCAAATGGGCAATTTGCGAGCATCATCATGAATACATGGCAGTAAATATCCGCACGTATATAGAAGGGCGGTACAAAATATCTTTGTATTATGGCCTGGACAGCGGCGATTTATTTGACTTGGAAAATGACCCGGGTGAAGTTAATAATCTGTGGAACAGCCCAGAACATCAGGTGATTAGATCAGAACTATTTCACAGATTTTTGCTTGCCGAAATGGAAAAAGAGCCTAAGAGTCTATTTAGCATAAATATTACCAATTTCCAGTGTGTTAAAGTCAGAATCTTCTGATAAGCACAGAAACAAGAGCAAGGATGGTAATTTGAAGAGAGTTGTGTAAAGTTCTTTCGCA